>TARA_R100000329_G_scaffold34973_4_pt1 | contig 12993 bp, 7 predicted proteins | sample TARA_R100000329 | Tara Oceans TARA_R100000329 (sample SAMEA2620783) | marine metagenome | biome: marine biome (ENVO:00000447); feature: surface water layer (ENVO:00002042); material: "saline water (ENVO:00002010), including plankton (ENVO:xxxxxxxx)" | depth 5 m | reverse complement strand
TGGTTACTGCCAAGGCCGTATCAACTTCTACAAAGGAACCCAAAGAATGGAGGACTACTCACAATTCATATAGAATGAAGCGACATCAGAAGCGGACTGCTAGGTACCACAAAATCATAGAAGATTTTTTCGGTGGCTACGTCTGCGACAGGTGTCACTTCAAGGGTAAAGCAGCGCAGTTCGATTGCCATCACATGCCTGGTCACGAAAAGTCAAAATCCATAAGGGACTTTGCTAGATCCGGCACCAAAGAAGAGCTAATAAGGGAGCTAGAGAAGTGCGAACTTCTATGCGCTAACTGCCACAGGCTAGAGCATTCTTCTTGACATAAGAACACAAGTCAGGCATGATATACTTATTCTATCACACGGTGGTTTGTGTGTTAGTTGGTTCACATATAAAATACAAGGTAAGCTGAAGGAGTAATCCCCAGCGAAGTGAGGTTTTCATAGGCTTCTCTTTTGTTTAATCCTTGGGGCTGTTCCGTTTTTTCAACTTCGCGGAGCAGCCCTTTTTTTATAATTAATTAGATCTAGCTTGAAGAGCTTTCCTAATGTCTCTTCTATTAGATATTGACTCTTTTGCAAGGTACTCATCAAGAACTGCTGGATTCTTATCTGCCCCTACACGTATTAAAAAATCCACCTTTTGCGGTATGTCTAAACCAAGAACTAACTTATCTACCTCTGAGATTTTTCTGTCCTTTATTTTTTGTTGTCTTTTGAAGTAATTTATAAGTCTTTTTTTATCAGGATCCGAATCAGGTAAATTACTTATTGCTGTTTCCTTGTCACCAACAAGATTATCGTACTTCTCTGCTGTACTTTCTTTTAGAGATCGAGGCATGTCTGTATAATGGTTAGTAATTATATCTAGTATATCTAAGTTAGATAAACCACCATCTTTCATGATAGTAATTTTTTCATCCAAGGAGTAATTTAAAATTCCCATGCCCATATTGTTGTAATGAAACTTAGCCTGTTCTAATCTATTCCTACGTGCTGTGTTCATTTCGTTGTATTTAGCCTCTAGCTCTTCACGGCTTATATCACCTTTAGAAAATTTTCTAAATGAGCTTGTATAATTACCTTTAGCTTTTTGCATCATATCGGATGCTTCAAAAAACTTACCTCTAAAGGATACATCAGTATCATACGGATACACTCTCCAACCAAATAAACTTAGAACATTTTGTTTTATTGTTCTGTCACCGATACCATTGATTGAATCCTGAAATCTTTCAATAGTTCTAAATGTACCTGGCTTAATTACATCATCGTAAATTGTAGAAGCTATTACATTTGTTCTTGCTAAAAGACTTGGGTCAATATAAATAGGTCTACCCCTTTCATCGTAACCGTTAACAAGTTTTCCAATTGTTTGAAGTGCTAATGATCCTCCTTCTGAAAATATTCTACCTTTTAGTATGGATGCGTATTCTTCAAACGGCTGTTGTTTAAGTGCTGCATTGAAAGCATCTCCCATTGCTATCTGAGGCACAGCGTACTCCGGTGGTACAAAGAATCCTCTTCTTGGATTATCTTTGTTAGGGCTAATAATAGATGTGATACCATCCATCCAAAATGGTAGCACAGATTGTTCAAATTGTTGTACTGACTTATCATCAAGTCCGTTTTCTTCATTCTTTGATTTTACGTAGGCTATGGACCCTGCACTCATCATTGCAAAAGACGCACCACGCTTTGCACCTAACTTTGCCATCTCTACAAAATCAGCCCTAGATGGATCAAGACCATAGTTTCTACCAAAGTTACCTCTAACCATTTGTAGGGCAATCTTTCCTTGATTGTAAGATGTTCTACTTAACTCTGCAAAGTGAGCAATGAACGGTTGAAGTAGTCCTACTCTGCTACCTTTTCTTACTACCTCACTTAACTTGTCGTAATTAGGAAATGTATCATTTGTTATTCTTGCGGCAGCAGCTTCTATTTGTTCTTTGCTGTAATTAGGAAAAACTTTTTCTAGTTGTCGTTGAGTTCCTTTCCAGGTAGTGTAACGCATAGCAACATCAAAAGCAGAATAAGCCTTACCACCAAGATCTACTGCTTTGCCTATACGAAATTTATCAAGTATTTGAAAGCCTCTTTTTAGAGTAGCCTCCATATCAGCTGCATCTATACTTTTAGGACGAAGATTATATAAATCCATCTTATCAAGCTCTGCATAAAATTCTTTTTTTGCTTTTGGTGATTTGCCAGATACAAAGTTTTCTAGACTCCTAAAACTAGCAAAAGATTTACGCATACCAGAGAAGTTAGGAATAACGCCATTAGCAACTGTTGATGTAACAGCACCTAGAGCAGCCACAGGGTAAGATCCTACATTACCTATAACCTTAGTAAATTTTGCCGCAAAGTTAGCAGTAAAGAATGCGTTAACAAATACGTCCATAGGATCTCTAATTCCTTGATTAATTATTGGACCGTATCTTAACTTATAAATAGAATCAGCTATCTCTGGATTAACAAATATATTACTACTTCCAGAAACTGTTTTTAATTTAAGTTCAACTTGACCTTCTCCAGCTGTTCTTGTTGCAACTCCACTGTCCAATAAAAAGTTAACTATCTCTGCATCCTCTGCTTTTGCTGATGCTAGTCTTGATAATCTTCGTGAAGTAATTAATGCTCTTTGGGCAGGGTCAGTTATCTCACCAAGCCAAGCCCTCTCTGCTTCACCTGGGAATGTGCGTTGCCGAAGTATACTCTCTGATTCAGAGGGTCCAACACGCCTACTTGAATCTATTTCTATTGTTCTAGCAGAAACTTTTTTGAGGTCATTAATCTTTTTAGATGCCAGTGTATTGGCTTTTTCTACAGGGACACCTGATTCAATCAAGTTATCTCTTATTTCTTTTAGGGCTGCTTTTTCTTGCTGTGGTGTAGGCTTGTAGTCCGGATCCTCAAATAATCTGTACGGCTGAGTTAAGTATCCTCCTGTAGCATCCATTGATTCTTCTAGTACTTGACGAAGTTCATCTCTAATCTCTGGGGCTAGATCCATAAATGCTTGGTCATCCATACCACCTATCAACCTTTCTCTTAGTTGATTTGTTGATGTCCTCCATGCAGTTAACTCTGTCTCGATGGGTACTAAGGACGGATCTAATTCACCGCCTAACAAAAAGCTATTTACATTATTATCTATTGCTTCAATACTATCTGGATTAGCTTTCTTAATTCTTTCGACGGCATTGTATGTTCTGATACCTACGGATTCAGCTTCTCGGATAACACCCTTAGCTTGCTCAATCTCATTTAGTATATCTCTACCAACAACCTTAGAAGGTGCTAACCAAGAGTTAATTCTGTTAAACAAACGACCAGGTTTTTTCTGAGAACCAGGAGCGTAATTATTTAGATCACCGGCATCTAATGCTAAATTAGTACGTTGCTTTGCAAGAAGGTTCAATGCTATTTCACGTTGTGCTTCATCGAAAGTTTCTTTTACTACCCCAGGCATTGATGGACGCTCTCCCTTAGCTACAAGTTCCATAACTTGTTCGGCAGTCTTACCCCTAGTTTTATTTATTAAATTTTTACTGACTGAAAAACCTTTGTCACCAGCCAAAGCTCCGGTAAGGCCAGTAAGAACTTCTACTGCTAGTGCAGCACCAGGAGACAAGTCTGCTTCTTCTTGAAGGATTCTGCCGGCTGTTTGTCCGGTCACTGCTCCTGACTCAATAGCTAAGAATCTACCAGTGTTCTTTGTAGCTTCGTCCGTGAATTGTTTAGCAATATTTACTCCTACCTGTCCAGCCCTAGTAGTTGCTTGAGCCTTTGATGCAGCTTGTGCTACTTTTAATGCAGGAATAGTAAAGCCTACAGCTTCTCCTAAAACTTGTCCTGCTGTACCTGCCTTTGTTTGTGCTGGTTCGTCTCTGACTGGCGAGCCAAAAGACAAACCCTGAATAATTTTTCGCATGGACTCACTGCCACCCACAGCGTCTTCTGGCACAATGTCTCGATCAACTATAGCGTTAGAAACTTTATTTATACCTAATGATATTAAATCAACAGGCGCGCCTAAAAATGTAGCTATACTATTATTGAACTGATTGGATAGATCATCTGCTAGAACCTTTGTTGTTTCAATAACACCTTCAGGCTCCTGTAAGACAGTATCTTGACCCCGACTTGCTAAGTATGCGTCAGGGTCAAATGGAGTCCTAGTACTCCTATTAGCCAAATATTCGTCGGGATCAAATGCTGTGCCTTGACTCCTATTGGCCAAATATGCGTCAGGGTCAAAAGCCATTTTAATTTACATTGTTGAAACCATCTAGAATTGCTTTTGATCGTGGATCATTTGGATTTTTTGTAGCAAACTCAAAAGCCTCTTTATCCCTTTCACTTAATGTATTATAAAGCTGTCTATCCGCCTCGCTTAATGTACTAGGATCAAAAATAAGAGGATTGTTTGGTTTTACTTGAGGACCAAACACTTCTTGTGCGGTCTTAGGATTACCAAAGTCATCTTTATGCAATCCTAAAATAGCAATAAGATCATCAGCCTCTTGCGTCTTGCCTTCATTATATAATTTTCTAGCCTCTTTTAATTTATCAAGGCGATCGTTCAATAGTTCTACCGCTTTACCGCCCACTTCTGAACCATCAGCTCTAAATGATTGTTTATATTTTCCACCTTCAGTTAAAATTTTAAAACCACCAGTTTCAAAAACTTCTAAGTTTGGACCGTCTGAGTTTTGCATCGCTTCAATAATTTTTAGATCATTAGGATTGTTGCCTCCGAATGCAATATAATCATTAAGAACATTTGGTACATCTATTTCTCCATTAGGCATTTTGTTAGCCTGTAAAGATTTAGTTAAAGCTGTAGCACTAGCAACAGCCGCTTCTTCTTCACGCTGTGCTTTATCAATTTCTAATCGTGCTTGTTGTGCTTGCATATCCCTTAAATCACTAGCTTGTTGAGCATCTTGTGCTGTAATTAAGGTTTGTAATGCTCCTACTACTTGTTGAGCATCTTTAGCCTTGTAGTTACCATCCTCTATGTTTTTTATTTTTCTTGCTATATCTGTGTCAGAATCACGTAGTTGTTGATACACCTCAGGTCTTGCAACAGAAATAGCCTCTAATGCTGACAAAGAAGCAGCAGTTATTTCTTTGTTTTCTCGATACTTTTCAAAGCCTTCACCTATTGACTGACCTAACTGAGCAAGACTAGCAGCCTGTATATTAGCTGCGTTAGTAAATCCGCTGAAGTCCAATGCCCCTAGTCTAGGGTCTACTCTTGTTCCTACTTGAAATGCCATCTTATTTAATCTTTGTATTCATCCACATGCGGATGATATTTTTGAGTATTGGTTTGTTAGAAATAAATTTAGCAAAGCGTTCTCCATATTTGATGTACAACTTACGGAACCAAGAAGGTGAATCATTTAACATCCAGTTACGGAACTGTATCCATTTTGGATTCTCAATACCGTATACCTCACGAGCTACCCAGCATGATCCTATTCTACCCGCTATAGCTTCCCCAAGGGGACCGCCTAAAGCTCCACCTGCTATACTACCAAATGCGCCAAGTCCACCTGCGCTACGTGTTGCACCAGCCTGAGCCTGCGCGCCAAGCAATCCAAATTGGTTAGCTTGGTTTTGTAACGCCATGTTTATACCTACGTTTGGATCGAATAACTGAGGACCCATAGGACCTGCTGCACCAGCTTGTGCTTGTCCTAATGTCTGTTGTCCTAGGTTAATAGCTGCTGAGGGACGGCCTAGTATAATGTTACCTGCGTCACCGGCTAAGGCTCGGTTCATACCAAATGCTTGACCTAGACGCGCTGATTGTAGCGCCTCCTCTTGCCCAATCAAGCCAGCACCTAGTTGTATGTTTTGTAATTCTTCTCCCCTTCTTCGCGCTGCTAAATTTTCCGTAAGACCTAGAGTGCTTGTTCCGAACTGTTGTCTTTGTAACTCTTCTAATCGACGTTGAGCATTGAGTGCCTCGGCTTGTCCAACAGTTCCTGCGCCAAATTGTTGACGTTGCAACTGTTGCTGTATACGCCTAGCTTCCATGTCATCTGTGGAACCAAGAGCCTGAGTTCCAAACATTTGACGGTCCAGTTGTTGTTGCAGACGACGAGCAATCTGGTCATCTGTTAAGCCAAGCGTTGATACACCAGCTTGTTGACGTTGTAACTGCTCTAATCGACGTTGAGCAGCAAGACCCTCTACGTCTTGAAGAATATCTGCACCTTGTCCCAGTCTTTCTGATCGTAAGTCTTGCGCCTGACCAAGAAGTTGAGATCCTAGTAATAGTTCACGCTCACGCTTATTTGTTTCCTCAGCAAGACGATTAGCTATCTCGTCTGCTAAAGCTCCTTGTCCTAGTCCTCTGCCACGAGCAACTGATGCTTGTCTAGCAGATTGTTGTGCGCGTCTTAGTTCTAACGGTGTAAGCTCACCAGTGGACTGAATAAACTCAGTGCCTCTGCCAGAAATCAACGCTTCTTGTTGCGTAGGAGACAAACTACCAAGAGAAGTCCCCATTTGTTGCAATTGTCTTTCAGCAGCACCAGCACCTAGTAGCTGTGCATTAATATCTGCTAGTCCACGTCTTGCTAAAGCTCTTTCTGCTCCAGAAGCAGCTCGCAAACGTGCGTTTAAATCTGTTAATCCTCTGGATTGTATAGCTCTTTCAGCGAGACTTGCTCCCTCTCGTGCGGATGAAAGATCAGCTAATCCTTGTGCCTGTAAAGCTCTTTCCCCAGCTGTAGCACTTTCACGACCTGCAAATACATCACTAGCACCTCTGTCTAATAAAGCTAATTCTGCCGCACTTGTAGGTTGAAGATCTGCTTCAACAAGTGACTCCCCTCTTTCTCGCAAAGCGTCTAAAGAATCAGGTTCTTGTATTTGGCCTCTTCCTCCCTTGCCTCTTGGTCCTGTGCTAATACCAGCCCTTCTTTGGACAGCTTCTGCTATATCAGTGCTTGGTCTATCAGCGGCACGATACGCTGAAACAACTTGCGGAGCAAATTCTTGTAATGCTGCTACATCTGCTGCTCTTTGTTGCGCTAATTGTTCGGCTTGTAAATCTCCTGCTCTCCTAGATGAAGTTTCTAATAAATCAAATAATCCCTGTTGGCCTTCTAAGGTTTGAGGTGTATCTTTAAGTTGTCCTTCTGTTCTCTGAACTTGGCGTTCAATATCTAAAATGCTAAACTTTTTTGGTCTACCGTCTTCTTCTTCGCCTAAAAGACCTTGATTATATAAATAGTAGCGTTCTCCTGCTCCTAAACTATCTTGAAACTCAGAGCTTTGTGAATCACCCCTAGCAGCTTTTAATTTTGCTAGAATACTTTTAAATCCAGCATCCTCTCTCTTAACTTCTTCGTATCTAGGGTTTACTCTATCGTCTTCTGTACCTTCCGCAAAAGTCTCAATATCAGCCAGTTCCAAAGCAGAAAATTCAGGTCTAAATCTAGCCTCACTCTCAAGTAAGCGACCTACTAAGCGTGGGTCAGTAACCCCTTGAAAATTTCTAAATCCTGGACCAAATAGATATTCGCCTTGAGCTTCACCCGGATTTATCGGATCAGGCATGCGTGGTGTTGTTCCTTTACCCCCCATAATAATTAATTATTTAATATTTTTTTAAAAAGTCTATTATCGTAGTTTACTCGTTTCGGAGAACCACTTTTGTAACGTATACTTATTTTATTTTTTTCTAGTACTTCAGGGCAACGCTCCAAAAAATCTTCTGTAAGTTGTTTAAATGCGTTCTTACCTTCAGCAAAAAGAAAAGCTAGAAATATACTATTTCCGTCTTCTCTATCTGGCTCCCAGTTATTTATGAAGTCCCATCCATCGTCCTCATTGCAATTATACCACATGAATACACCCTGTATATCCTCGTCATCATTGTAATGAACAATAATAGTTTTTTTTGCCCAATGATAAGCAACCATAAGACGTATTATTTCTTTATCCCATCCATCAAAGACCTTACCATTTTCGTGTTCTATGCAGAAGTCCACTATCTCATCCATAGCAAGTAGTGCATCCCTCTGAGTTTTATTCTCAAGGGCTACTTGTACTGACTGAAGTAAACGGTTATAGGGCATTATGATTCAAGGGCAGCTACTCTAGCTTCTAGGGATTCAATCTTAGTAAGGGCTTCTTGTAGAGCTTTGGTCAAAAGTGGTACAAGTTTACTTTGGTCAATGCCTTGGTAATCCTCAACTTCACGAGTACCCATAACTGCTTCGGTAACAACATTACCCTCTTCATCAAGAACTTGTGGAGTTACCTCGTACTCCTCAGTTTTCATAGCATCTTTAGTTCCTGTAACTGCCTCTGGAACAACTTCTTGTGCTTCGTGCGCAAGAAAACCATCCACACGACTTCCATCAATTTTCCAAGCAAAGTTTACCGGCTTGAGTGCTTGTACTCTGCTTATGCTGTCCTGCATCTCAAGGATGTCTTCCTTGAGTCTATAGTCAGAGGATGTACCATAACTTGTAGCAGTATTACTATGTACAATTTCACCGACATCAGAACCGTTATTTTGAAACTTTAAAACAGCTGAATTATTTGTTGTATTAGCTCTATTAAAAGTAAGCCGAGCTGCACCGTCATCAAAATTAGGTCTAAAAGATGCACCAGCTGTGCCATCTACTGTAGTAGTCCCTATCAAGACATTGCCTGATGAATCAATTCTTACTCTTTCGACATTATCAGTTTCAAAAGCCATAAAACTTTGGGCAGCTCCTGAATTAAGATCATAGTCAGCAGCTAGAACTAAACCTCTTTCACCTCTAATTCTACTAAAATCACCAGAAGTATTTACTAAAGTTATCTGATTCTCAGATGTATTTTCTATGTGTATTGCTGTACCAGGGTTAGTCTTCCCAATACCTACATTGCCTGATGAATCAATTCTTACTTTTTCGCTAGTATTGGTTGCAAACCTCATGCTATTATCACTATGACTATATATAATACCACCTGTATCACTATCACTATCATCACCAAATCCAAGCTTAGAGCTGTCAGACGCAGAAGTTGAAATTAATTGTAAAACAGAATCTCCATCACTAGCTTGTCCTCTTATCTTAGCTGTACCATTAGAATTAAGTTCCATAGATGAGCTATCAACCATAAGTTTAATTGCATTACCTGTTTGAAGCTCAAAAGGTGAATTATTATCACTAGAATCAGCTGGCGTGCGTATATTTAATGTTCGATTTCCGCTGTCTTGCACGGCAATAAATCTAGCTATATTTTGAGATTGACCAGTTGCGCTAAGGTTAAGTTTAGCTGAGGTTATACCTCCGTCCTTGACAATAATACGTCCACTGCCGTCCAGCTGGGTAGTAGAATCATCTACTGCACCTGATGCAAATGTAGCGTTATCTACTAAATTGTTAAGGTTCAGGGCCGTTACTTGGTCCCCTGTTGAAAATGTATTTCCTTTTGATAATATTGCCATTATATTGCCTTATTTGTTGATCTCATAGTAGTTGCCCCTTGTACTTCTGTTGCTCGTATAATGGGTCTTCCTACTGTATTGTTAAATGTAAATTGTATTCCGTATCCTCGTCTGTTACCTATTCTACCACGGATGGAAACATCTTCGTCTATAGCCAACGCTCCATTATTAAAAGAACTTAAAGTTCCTATACTTCCAGTATCATCAGGGTTCTCTGTCTCGAAGTCAATGTTAAGGTCAGAAGTATTTATATCACTGGATTGAATATGAAAATCGAACTCCTTCCAGCGTTTACGATCAAGAGTACCAAGTGTGTATTGCCTTGTAGTTAAAGCACCAGGAATCTGAATACTTTGCTCAGTTCCTCCGATTTGTGTAATAACACGATCCACGCCATCTAGTCTATGATCAATCCTATGAACACCACCTATATCGTTGACTGCATAGACTCCACGCTTGTCACCGTCTCCAAGAACCAATAAATTAGCAACGTGATAGTTAGCATCATTTACTGTATCAACACTCTCCCACTGTTTGTTAAGGAAATTATATATTAATATTGCATTATTATTAGTAGAGCTATCCAAGGGTACAGCTATGTAGTACCTGTTGTCGAAGTAAACAGCTACTGCGTTTTCTTGAGCATTTTTATTTATTCTTTGTATGCTCTCATTGATTGGCTCGCTAAGAGGTGTTTCTGTACCGCGAAGGTTATATTCATCCAAGAATTGCGTTCCATATACTCCATTATCGGACAAGAAAATAACTTGATTGCCAACCTGCTCAATAGATTTGCGAGCCACACAGCCCACCTCATCCGTCAAAACTTGTGTACTAGAAGTCTTTAAATCAATAGTGTTAGTGACTATGTGGATACTGTTACGATTAAATACTAATAACTTATCCTCAGCAAATGAGTGCAGAGCTACAACAAAGTCCGATGTACCTGCATTAAACCTAAACTGAGCATAAATTTGGTCATATGTGTCCGTGTCTAAAATATCAGAACCAATAATTTCATCCTGTATATTTCTAGTTTCAAATGTATCAGTGCCAGTTGATAAGAACTGAAACGGCATAATTAACCTGCGCTGGTGATAAGTAGCAAATGGTGGTGCTGGCATATGAATAAAACCTAGACCTACAGACACTTTTTTTGTAAAGTGTACATCACTTACGCTTCCTACGTCATCTGTATTAACAAAAAACTTAAAGGCTGACGAAGATGCTTCTGAAACTACAAAAGAGTCCCCTGTTGTTAGTGTGCTACTTCCAGCCGATGTTAGTACAACATTGTCCCCAGCAACAAGTGTATTAGAAACAGTAACAGTAGCTAATCCATTTGTTATAGAAAATCCAGTTGAATCAAGTTCAGCTGGTTGCGTATACGTGCCACTTTGTACTTTTGTAAAGTCAGATGCTACTGTAGTCAAATTTGTAACTGTATAAGAATCCTCTGCTCCACCACCATTTTCGATATATGTAAATTGAGTATCATTTACTTTTGTTACGCTAAGACCTGTACCCTCTGGTAAGTCCGATCCGGTATAATCTACGTTGCTAATTGATACCAAGTCACCTGTTTCTAAATTATGATTAGTGCTAGTCGTTGCTGTTAACGCACTAGTGCTACCAACCCTAGTAATAGAAGTAATTGTTGAAATCCTTAAATTATTTTCAAGAGCAGTCGTTCCGCCCTGAAAAAGAAACACCTTATCCATAGCTTGCATCATTTCTATGTCATCAGTGTAAGTTGTTCCCGATGGATAACCTATATCAAAAGTAGCAGTTGTATCTACGTTATAGCCAACTGCTTTTGTATTAGAACCAACAATTATATATTGGCTACTTTCAGCGTTAGGATCAGAAAAATCTGTTGAGCCATGAATTTTGTTAACAACATTATCAGCTAATATGCCAAATTGTACGCTAGTGCTAGTGTCATCACTGCCGCTATAACTCTGATCAGTTATGTCAAAAATCTCTGAGCTTGAGCCTCCTCGTTGGGTAAATCCACGATTCCCATTGGGATCCGGGCTAATACCTGATACGTCACTTAACTTTAAAACTCCTGAACTATACTGAAGTGCAGTACCATCCGTTTGTCCTGTTATTGTAATTGTTAATACGTTGGCACTTGTACTGGCTGTAGCCGTAAGAGTAGAGCAAAGCGCATTTCCGCCCCCAGTGCCTACACCAGTAGCGATAAATTGAATAAGATGTGCATTAAGAGTCCCATCATCATAAATTGCTGGATTATTTATATTAATTGTTTCGCCATTAGTGATTCCAGTTATTGTAAAAGTTAGAGTGTTTTCATCGGGAACCGAGGCAATAGTTCTTAGGCCATCTATTTTTGTACCACTAGAAGCTGCCGTAAATCCTGTTTGGCTAGTTGTAGTAGATGCTAACACGACATTCGTTCCTGCGGATCTGCCATGACCAGTAACAGTTATTGTAAGTGTATTAGCAGTAGCTGTTGGGCTAGATGCAGCTTTTTCATTAGTATACGTAGCACCTACGGCTCTAAAATCTGTAGCTGCGGTTGCGTTATTGGCAGGTTGATAAGTATTTACTTGATACTCTCTACCTACAACAAAACTACCTGCGTTAACAAACTCTCCTTTAAGCGAAAATGGAAGTGTTAAAGCATTTAATGATACACTTAATGGAGCAACAATTAGATCTACGCCCTTGCGTACTTGAGCCTGCCCATTACGATCCGTGCGAATGTTCTGAGCGTCAGCAAGCATACCAGTAGGTAACTGATCAGGGCGTTGCCTGTTGTTAAAACCAACAAAACCTACATCGCCATCTTGGTCAATGCGGTCATCAAGACTACCGTATGTAGAATACCTTGACATCCATTAACGACGCTTGTATTGCGGTCTGCGAGCTGCTCTAACAGGACCGCCTCTTACTGCACGTCCACGACCTGTGGCTAACATTCCTGTTCCTCTGCCTCTGCCTCTAACAGGACCACGGCCACGACCACCTAAAGCTCGACTCACTCCTCTAGCAGGATTAAACAATCTTGCTTTACTTGATGCTCTAACAGGACCGCCTCTTACTGCACGTCCACGACCACCTAAAGCTCGACTCACTCCTCTAGCAGGATCAAAAAGCTTTGCTTGCCTTGAAGGCTTTATAGCACCTCTACGTCTACCACGCATAGGTGCTTGAATTGGTCTTCCTCCTTTACCGCCTCTAGGTGACGGTCTTACAACATTTCTTTTTCCGAACATAATTTTTTTATTCTTTCTTTTTTAATTATTAACATTTCCAACGCTTCAAGGCTAGTGCCTTACGAGTTGGTCTACCTTTCTTGTCCTTCATTGGACCTTTTACACCAGCCATTCTGGCACAAAATGATTTTTTTCTAGCTAATTGCTTACCCTTTGGATTCTTTTCCGTGACCGGTGGCTTTAAATTAGCACCAGTCTTACGCTTAAAGTACGCTCTGCCAGCAGCAGTCAGACCACCCTTTTTACTTTTGTGTTCCTTCCTCATTAG
>TARA_R100000329_G_C7618671_1_pt1 | contig 13058 bp, 15 predicted proteins | sample TARA_R100000329 | Tara Oceans TARA_R100000329 (sample SAMEA2620783) | marine metagenome | biome: marine biome (ENVO:00000447); feature: surface water layer (ENVO:00002042); material: "saline water (ENVO:00002010), including plankton (ENVO:xxxxxxxx)" | depth 5 m | reverse complement strand
GGTAAATCATTGCGTGTTGCTGTGTATGCTGATATAGTATATAATGGTAGAATATCTGGCGGTAGAATATATATAAGACCTGCTGAATCTGACGATGAACTTACATTATTATTAGATATAGATATAGTACAAGGTGTTAGAAGTTCTCTTTTAGGTGAGTTTAACACTTGGGTTTATTCAAGTAATGGAATAGGTTTTGAAGTTATACCAGATGCTATTGGTAATTGCAGAGAACCAAACATAGATACATATACAACTATAAATGGATTTTCTAATCAAACAAAATTTATATCTATCGGTAAGAAAAACGAAATGTATAAAGATGTAGTGGTCGCTAACAGAAGAGCTTTTATAGTAAATGTTAGAACATCTGGTTATACAGGAGAGCTTGAAAAGTATGGCGACAGATTAATGTATAGTGAAATAAACAGATTTGATACTTTTTTAGAAGGTAATTTTATTGATGTATCTAAAGGTGATTATGGAGAGTATGTAGCAATAAAAACATTTGCTGACAGACTTCTTGCCTATAAACATAATCTTGTTCATGTGATAAATATAGCTAGTCCTAACCCTGCTAATTGGTATTTAGAAGATACAATTAGATATGGTGGTATAAATTTTAAATATAGTGCTACAAATACTAAATATGGAATAGCGTGGGTATCTGACACAGGATGCTATTTGTACGATGGTAATAAAATTACAAATTTAATTGAAAGAAAATTAGGTATTAATGAAGTAACAAATGCAGAAAGTGATGCAGGAACAATATTTAAATGGTCTGATTTTGTCAATGGTAGTGCACATTTAAAAGATGCTATGATTGGTTATGACTCAATGAGTAATGCTTTAATTATAATTAGAAGTCCATCTGATGGTACTACTAATAGTGATAATGCTTTTATATTTGATTTTAATACTGGTGGCTGGGCACTTCATAATAGTATTATAACTGATAGTAATCAAATTTCAAATTTTTTTCAAGATTGGCATAATAATCTATGTGTTGGCGTAGCTAGTGGTGATGATACAGAGTGGAAAAAATATCTTCCAGTACCATTAGCAACTAGTGGTCAAAAATTATATACAAAAGATATAGATTTTGGAGACCCATCTACTAATAAAAAAGTATATGCAGTTACATTAACTTATAAATCATCTGTTGGTCAGGCAAACGCATTAAAGTTTGCTATTGATGGTAAACAAAGTTTTAGTTCTTTTGCTACAAAAACTATGGGTGCAACAACTGATTATGATGTTGTTACATTTAAAGCAACAAACCCTATTTCTTGTGGAAGTATACAATTTTTATTAGAGTTACCTAGTTCTGGTACATTTGAATTAAATGAAATGTCGATAGAATATAGAGTTATAAGAATAAAAACAATACCTGATGGCTAGTAGAGATATACGTAGAATAATAAATACTAAACAAGATTCATTAGAATCTACAGGTAATCTATCTATAAATAGTATGGCAGATGGGCAAGTATCTATAGGTAAATCAACAAATGAATTATTATCTATACGTAAGAAAAAATACGGAAGAATATATAAAAGCTATATGTCTTCTAATGGGAATGATGTAGTTGATAAAAATCTTACAGTGGGCGGTAATTTAGATGTTAAAGGTCATATAGTTGGTAGTCAATTTATATTAATATGTCATAACTTTACTGATACTATTGGTACGTCAGAGGTATTTTTACCTTGGTTTGGAGTAGAAGAAGCCGTTAATCTTGCTGGAGTTTCATCATCTTTTTTAACACCATATGAGATGACATTAAAAAAATTAATGATACGATTTAGTACTATAACTGATGGTAATTATGATGTCACATTTAAATTGAAAAAAATGGATGACGGAGACAGTACTGTAGATACTGTAGCTACAGCATCTTTATCATCTTTAGCTTTAGCATCAAGAACATTAATAAATATTGATAGGTCACATTTTGATAATAATCCAAAGTTTGGAATAGGTGATAATGCTGGTATTAGTATTCAGTCTGGTTCAACTTTTAAAAGCTCTGATGTTACATTTACAGCTACATCAGTTTGGGAAACAAAAATTGTTTTATAATAAATATTTAATTAAATTCAAAGGAATTTCATCATGAATACATTACTAGGCTACTCATATAAAAAAGGTGGTGAGGTTTCTAAGAAACTAAAACCAATACCTGAAGACAATCCCGGTCTTAAAAAATTACCCCAAGAAGTTCGTAATAGAATGGGTTATATGCAAGAGGGTGGCAGTGTAAGTCCTGCATTAGCAAGATTACGCCGTAATATAGCTAGGTACGATGCTCAACAGGCGTATGAAGAAGCAATGAGAGATGAGGCTAGTAAAAGAAAAAGGTCTTCTATATTTGGTGGGGTAGGTTCATTACTTGGTAGTTTACTTTTACCTGCAATTACAGGAGCTACCGCTGGATTACCTTTAATATTAGCATCGGCTATAGGAGCGGCAGGTGGTAAAAAAATTGGTGCATCGTCTGGTTATCAAGGTAGGCTTGATTTATATCCATTAGATGCCGCTGATTATAAAGATTATAGTAGTGTTATGGATGATAAAGATTTAATATATGGTAGTGATGCTTTTAGGGGATTAGAAAGCTCTGCTAGAGATTATGCTAGAAGTGGTATGGAACAAGATGCTATTGTAAGTGGATTAAGAGCTGGTTTAATGGCAGGATTTGGTGGTGATGATAGTATTTATGCTAGAGCTGGAAAAGGAACATTGTTTTCTCCATCTGAAAAACTTCCAGAGTTAGTTAAAACATATGAACCGGGAACTGCTGATTTTATTATAAATGCTGAAAAAGGAATGTATGGAGAGTTAGCACCATTTAAAACTAGTTTTGGATTAAACCAACAACCGATAAATCCTATGGCATCGAGTATGTCTAGAGTAACTCCTAGTATGGTATCATTTAATCCCGTTGGTAATCAATCTTATAATTTATTTGATTTGATAAATAGTTAAATGAAAAATTTATTAGACTTAGTACAAGATTATCAAAGCGGTGGATATGTAAATCCATTTGACCCGTCTGGTCAACCTACTCAAGAAGGTGTTATGAGTCAGTATGATATAGAATTAACTGATGATAAATACCAGCCGTTTCTTCCTACATATGACCAAACAGGTGAGCAGTTTGCTATTGATAATTACATATTAGGTAGAGAAGGATTATACTCTGGTGCTCAAGATGCTCTTAGTACTGCTGGCATTCAAGAGCAACAAAGACAAGCCACAGCAGGTTTTGCAGGTAGTGGTACTAATTTACTAGATACCACTAGAAGTGATGTTGTTAGTCAGTTTGGTAGAGAGGGTCAGCGTATGTTTTCTGGTTTACAGCAAGATATATATGGACAAAGACGTGGATTTGAAGACCAATTATTATCTGCTATTGGAGATTTAGACCCTGAAGCTTACACTATTGGTGAAAACAACAATTCTGGTACAGACCCTGATGACTTTACATCTGGTGTTGATGATGCTGTTGAAAATGCAGTAAGTCAAGCATTAAGTAATCCACCTAGTGGTTGGACTGGTGGTAGTAATGTTGCTGTTGGTACTACTCATACTGATGAATTTGGAGCTCAATGGCAGGTTGTTTTAAATCCTCCCCCTGCAAGTAATCCAGTTTGGCTATTAGTGGATAGTGGATAATGGCTAGAAGAAATATATTTGACAGAGATACTAGAGCAGGGGATTACTCTGATACTCTAGGTAGTTTTATAGAAAGCATACCTAGTATATATGGGCAGTTAGCTAAAGAGAAAAGACTTGAAAGGCTAGATAGAGAAGATAGGAACTTTAGAACTACTCAATATAATAATCAACTCTTACAACAAGCTAGAAATAATAGAAGGCAAGATGAGGTAGCTAAACTTACTAGAGAAAAATTTGAACAGAATATAAAAGATAAAAAATTACAAAATGAAATTTTATTAGCAACAGGAATAGCAGAGTCAACAGGTGATTACAGACCTCTAATTCAATTAAGACAGAGAAATTTTTCTACATCAATGGATGAACAAACTAATCAAAATGAAATGGAGAAAGCAAATCAATTTATGTCTAATAAAAATGACTTTGAAAGTCGTTTAGATGATTTTAATAGTTTATCTTATATGGAAAAGTTTAATAAAGGTAATGAGTTAAGAGATTTAATCAGTATATCAAGTAGATTTAGTAAAGTAGGAGATAATCAAAGTAAAAATTATTATAAACAAATAACAAACAATTTAAGAAATACATTAAAAGACATATCATCAAAGTCAGGAAAAAATATTTTAAATACTGATTTATGGGACAATCCTACATTAGTAGATGCTTATGATGGACTTGGTAGAGATATAAAAGAAAAAGAAGAACAAATATCTAGTATACAAACTGAAATAAATAAAATATTACCAACATTAACTAGAACGGCTGGTTCAAATGTTTCATCGTCTTTAAATAGGTTAGCAGTTTTAAATAAAGATGGAGAAGTCCAAAAAGATGAAAAGGGTAATACAAAATTAGAAACTCTTGCTGAATATACTGCAAGATTAGCTTCATTGGGTTATAGTACACTTAATGTAAGAGATTTAATTGAATTTAATAATAGAATAACTAGTCTTAGAAGTGAAAGAGAAAATCTTACTCTTCAAAAAAATAATTTAATTCCTAAATATCCTGTTTATAATGATAATTATGAAGAAAATTTAGAAACTATGAAGGTAGGTAAACCTCCCTCAGAAGAAGAATCTACTAGCAATTATTTATCTGAAAGATATAGAATAGAAGAAGATGAAGCTAATGATATATTAAAAGAAGTAGATTCTGATTTATTAGCTAATATTGAGAATATGGATGATGAGGGTATAGATGAATTTTTAAATGCATTGAATAATGATGACCCTCAAGAATTAACTAATTATTTAGTTTCAAGATATAAGATGGGTGAACGTAGTCAACCAGAAGAAGATGTTAGGGATGAGAGAGTAGAGACTACTATAGCTGAGTCTGAGCCAGTTCAGTCAATAGAAGAAGATTTAGATAAAGAATTAGAAGACACTATATTGTCTACATTATCTGCTGATTCACCTGTTCAACAATTTGCTCAAGGCATTGCAAGAGATGCAAGTTCACCTCCTATTGATATGGGGCAACAAAGAGAAAAAGTTCTTCAAGAAGCTGAAAAATATGATGTTCCAGCAATTCCTGAAACTGGTGGTGTAAATCCAACAACAAGGTATATCGGTACAGAGTTATCAAGCGATTTAGATTTTGTAATTTCTGAAAGAAAAGAACTTAAAAAAATAGAAGATAGAAATTCACAATCTATTAGAAGAGATTACAAGCCTAGAAAAAATAGATTATCTAAAATAGAAAAAGATATAAAATCTAAAATTGGAAAATTTATTAACCCTGTTAGTGGTGATATATCTATATCAAATCAAAATTATAAAAATCAAATATTTAATAGGCTTGAAGAAAAGTTTGGTAGTGAATTATATCCTACACTAGCATCATTATCTAATATTAAAAAATAAATTAATATATTATGCCTGATGCATACAATTATTACGAAAATTTATTAAAAAGAGCTGGACAAAATCCAGATAAATATAATAAATCTGTTTCTGGTATAGAGAAACTTGGTAATACAATATATAACGATATTGAAGTATCTGAACAACAAATAGAAGGATACATACCTCAAGCTACAAAGCTAGCTGAAGACGAAATATTTAAATCAAGAGAAAACGCTAAATTATATGGGTTTGTACCCGGTGATTGGTTACCTGAATGGGTAAAAGAAGGGTATAATAATAGTATAGAAGGTCTTGGTTATCAAATGGCTACAGGTCAAAAATTTTTTGACGTTAGTATAGACTATCAGCAAAACAAAGGCTTTGCTGAAGACGTAGGTGAGTCAATAGCATCTTTTTTTACTCTTACTGATATGGGTTCATTAATTGGTGGAGGAGGTCTTGCAGGTTTTGTAGCTAATGTAGGATACAAAAAAGCCGCAAAGGAAACTGTAAAAGGATTAATTAAACAAAATATAGTGAAGGGTATGAGTAAAGAAGCCGCAGAAAAAGCGGCAGAAAAAACTGTTACTCAACTTGTACAAAAAAATAAAAAGAAAGCAATTCAAGTAATTAGAGCTTCATCTGGTATAGAAAATAAAATTAGTAAAGAAGTAGCAAGTGAAATAGTAGAGGCTGGTGCTAGTAAACTTCCTAATAAAATAATGGCTTCAGGAATAGGTGGAGCTGGTGGTATGGGTCTTTATGGTGGTTTGCAATCTGCTTTTGGTCAAAAAGTACAGACAGGTGATATTGATGCTTTACTTGTTACAAAAGATGCCGCTATTAATGCAGGGTTAGGTGGTATTACTGCTAGTTCTGGTACTGCATTTGGTAGATACCTATCAACTAAACTTGGTGCACCTGTAACTAAAACTCAAAAAATTGCTCATACTACTGCTGTCAAAGCTTTAGAAACTGCACAATTTGGTACTGCTACACCTATAATAGAAGGTAGAGCACCTGAATGGAAAGATTATGCTCACGCCGCTGGTGTTATAGCTGGTATGAATGTAGCTAAAAGAGTAGTGCCAACTGCTAAATACTTAGCTGGATTTGATAATCCAAAGCTTGGTAAGAAAAGTGCCGCTAAAGCTATGGCAGAAGGAATAAGTCAAGAGCAGGCAAAGTTAGATATATGGACATCTAGAAGGGGTTCATCTTTAACAAATGTAAAGTTCAAAGATATTTTAGATAAAGATAATAAAAAAATTGGAGTTAAAGTTACTGGTCAAAAAATAGATTTAAGAACTAATCGAGTATCAGATGAAACAATACAGTTAACTGAAAAACAATTTACAAATAGAGGTTATGCTAGGAAAAGAGCAGGTAAATCAAAGGATGTTCTTAAAAAAAGTCGCAGGCAAGAAATATTTGGTAGAAAAAAGAAATTAAATATTTCTGATAAAGAATTTAGAACTATAATAGAAACTGAAGTTGGTTTTAATATTAATCCTAAAAAGAATAAAACTGGTTTTAGTAAACTTAGTGATATACAACAATTAAGAATTTTAGATTTACTTAGGAAAAGACAAACTCAGAAAGACTTATATAATGATTTTAAAAAATCAGGATACGATGAATTTTTTATACCTAAAAGAGTAATTACTAATAAATTAATTCCTGATTTCTTAAAACAAACTAAAAACAGATACAACACTAGAACTGGTAAAAGAATAGCTAGAGATATTGATGCCGCAGATGCTAGAGGAATTACTTTATCTGGTACTTATATATATAGACTAAAGAAAGCTGGTCTTTATTCTGGTAATATATTAGGAAGAAAAACTGGTAGGATAGAGGTAGAAGTACCTAATGCAGATTATAGAATAGGTAACAAAGCTCCTACTCAAAAAGGAAATAAATTTTTTATAAAAATTAGAAACGAAAAACAAGCTAAAGAATATTTTGAAGATTTAGGTAGAAGATTAGGTAAGGATGAATTTAAAAGTGATGCAGACGTTGTAAATTTTAGAAAAATATTAAATGATTTATATGCAGATGCAAAAAAAGCTGGCATACCTGTAAGAGCTTTTAGAGAAAATTATTTTCCTAATCAATTAAAAGAAAAATATTTAAAATTTTTAGGTAGTGATATATTTAAATTAATAGAAAAAGACCCTCGTTTTGAGACTCAAAAATTTAATAATAAAGAAGTTATAGTTAAGAATATTGAAAAGATTCTTGGTAGTAGTAAATTAAGTAAACAAACTAAGGAAGCGTTTGACCACATAGTAGATGAATTAATTGAAGAAGCAACTAAAAATGGTTATAATTTATCTAAAAGAGCGGCAATGGCAGATGCATTTTTAAAAATTAGAGATACTATTTATAAGCAAAGATATTCTAATTCAGGTAATCTTGTTAAATCAAGGACTGCAAATTTTCCAGACAGATTTTATGAAAGAGATGCTAGATTGGTGTTAACTAAATATGCTAATGATGTGGCTAAAAATGTTGCCAACGCTGAATTTTTTGGGGCTAAAAATGAAAAGATAAATATTGCTTTAGCTGAGTTGCAAGGTTTAAGAGAAAAAGCTAGAGCAACAAATAATGATAAAGCATTAAAAACAATAGATAAAGAAATAGCTTGGGTAAATCAAGCGTTTAATTCTTGGAATAATATGATAGAAGTAGACCCTACTAAGAATTGGAAAGACCCTCGTGCTAGAAATTTTTGGAAAGCTACAACTGACTTTGAGGTTGCAACTAAAATAGGTTTAGGATACGCAACTATACCTAACATAACACAAACTCTTATATCTACAGCCGTAAAAGCAGGTTATTATAATACATTTAAAGGCACATTTAATTTAATTAGAAATCCAGTTGTAGACTTACCTAATGGTAAAAAAGTAAAATATAGAGATATGATTTCTAAATCAGGTCTTAGTAATCTATCTGTATTTCAAATGATTTCTGGTCTTGAACCTGCTGATACCGTGTTTGGTAGAAATGCTCATAGGCTTACAAAGCTTAGTGGTTTCCAAGATATTAATAAATTAAATCAATTCATATCTGCCGCCGCAGGTAACGAATACATGAAAAATTTAGTTGATGTTGCTAACGGTAGAGGTACAGGTTTATCTAGATTAAAATCTAAATCTTGGGCAAGAGATAATCTTAGACAATTAGGCTTACCAGAAAATGTAAAGAATTTATCTGAAAGACAATCTTTAGAAGGTATGTATCGTTTTTCTAGAGATGCTCAGTTACAAAGAAATATATTAAATGACCCTATGATATTTAATGACCCAAGGTTTAGACCTTTCTTTTTGTTTAAAAGATTTGGATATAAACAATTTAATTGGGTTAGAGAAAATGTGGCTAGAGATGCTCTTGTTCATGGTAATGTATTACCTTTGCTTAGATTAGGTGTAGGTGGATTCTTTGGTGCTCAATTTGTTATAGCATCTAAAAAAGCTATGAATAATTTTTTAGCAGGTGATGAAGCAGTTTATGATGAAAATCAATTATTTTTACCAGATTTTGTTTTACCAAAAGGTGTTGAATATAAATATTTAGGTGAAGATATGAATATGGATTTTTCTAAATTTACATGGTCTGATTTCTTTGATGTAATAGGTTCAGTAGGTGCTTTAGGTTTAGTGGGTGATTTTTTAGCTAATGAAGATAAAACTAGAGCATTAGAATTTTTAATTAAACCTGCTATATTACAAGATGTTTTAAAAGCTTATGATGCAGTTCAGCGTTCTTTTAAAGATATAGGAGATTTTGGAATGGGTATTAAAACATTTCAAAGGTCTGCTAAATATGTAGCACCTATATTTGGTACTGCACCAAGAAGATTTTTACAAAGATTTGAAACAGAAGGTCAAAAAGAAACTTACATTAAGTATAGAAGAGGTATTGTAAAAGGCAGAATGTTAGATGCTTTCTTAGATGGCAATGAAAACGAAGCTTTAAAAATAATGAAAGCTTGGAATAATGCTTACCCTCAAGAATATTTTAATTATGAAGATTATGGTGCAGATGCTTTATATAATAGAAGAATGAAAAAAGAACAGAAGAGAATGAACCCTTAATTATATTTTCCAAACACCATCTTTTATTATATCTTTCTTTTTATCAATACGTGAGTAGCCTGTATCATTATATAAATAATACTGAAATCCTAATTCTTTATCGTGAATACGATGGTATAGATACCCCTCACTCTCTAACATATCTAAACTCATTAAAGTAATATCATCTACTTCATACAACTCACCATGAACTTTACCGCCTTTATCCTTTAATAATAAAGGAAATCCATATCCACTAGGTGCAAATATAGAGTGGTCTTTTAGTGTTTGCTTCTTAATGAATTTAGAACTTCTTAAAAAGTAATGGTTATTACCACCTTTTTTTAATGTTCCATATACAAAAATCTTATACATTATATTGCCTTTTTATTTGGTTTAGTTGGTACGTACTGCACTCCACAACAAGACGCAGAACTTTTTAAATCATATATTGTATTACCCATTCCAGAATCGCCACACTTTTCGCAGTACCCTACAATGTAACCATTTGGATTTCTTCTCCATAGATTATCGTGTATGGTTTTCTTATCATCCTTAAAGTCCCAAGAACTCAAACACATTTTCCAATTCTTAATTTTGGTCTTGCCTCGCATCCAGCCGCTAGCTTCATAGTGATTATAAAACTTAGTAGCATTATCTTTAGTTAGACCTTTACTTATAAAGTAATCAACAACCATATCTAAATCTTTTGGTTTTGCTTTATACTTATCTGCAACCTTTACAGGTTTTTTAGTTACCTGTATTTTTGTATCATGAGTTGATTCTACGTGTAAAGCAATAGTATGCACCATTTTCTTACATAGAACTTGAAGTTCCCTAACTGATTGTTCTAGTCTTTCAACTCTGTCCATTCTGCTCTCTCCTTTTACACCTCTCACATTTCTTTCTTGTCTTACCATACGATGGCAAGTTATCATGATACACTTTATTCATATGATTTTCCCAAACCATTTTACAACTAGTGCAATACATTAAATAATTATCACTACTCCTATCTATATTTCTTCTTCTAGTAGTCTTATATGCAAAGCTTAAATGATGATTACCTAAATAAACATCAGATAATACGCTCTCAGCAGTAAATATTTCTCTTAATTCATCACTATAAAAGTTATTACGCTCTCTTTTATTGTTTTTTATAATTTTGTCCAAAAAAAGTACCTCTAATTTCGCTTATATGGTTAGATTATTATTTTTTAATAGTAAGGTTCGACTATTTATTATAATGTAATAGGGGCTAAATTAATAGCCCCCATCACAATTTAACCTAAATTTGGCTTATTTAAGTTAAAATGGGGTATCATCTTTCTTTTGAAAGCTACCCCTGAGTTGAGTTTTACCATCTTTGGTCTTATTTATCCAAATAGATGCTTTCATATCAACTCCACCAATCTTGGCATTACCTGTATAGTCTGGTTTATTATCGCCATCTTTCTTATAGCCATTTTTTAACAGACTCATACTGTTATCTTTCATCTCGTAAGCCATGTTTGACTCTCCTTTATTTATGTGGTGTTATACATAATCCATTAAAGTTCATAATTACTAAAGCCAACCCAGTAATCATTTATCAGAATCTTCCAGATTATATAAAACACCACTGTTATTTAAAAAAACTTTTTGATATTAATTTATCAATAGGGATTAATAATATTTCTGAATCATTGTTATCGCCCCCCATAACTGATTTAACTAAATCTTTCTTATAAAGTTCCCTGATAATATATTTTAATTTTGGAACAGGGAAACTTAGCATAGAAATAATATTGCCATCTATAGTTAAGATGTGAAACCACCAATCAGCTTTTGTTTTAGCTAGACCAGATGGTTTACCTTTAAAACTTACTTCTATTGCTATGTTTCCTGTATCTACCCAAGTGTCCCTCTCTGTCTTAACTTCAATTTTGCCGCCCTCTGATTGTAATATGTCTTTAAGCTTATCTTCATATACAAGACCAAACTCTAAGTCTATATCAAAATTAGGATTATACGTCATCATTAAATTCTTTTAGCATTGATAGTAGCATGATGTATTTTTCGTAATCTAATACTATGTATGCTTTACCATAATCCTCTCTAATCACAACACCATCTTCTTCTTTTTCGGGTTTACACCATTTAGCTATCTTTGTTCTACGCTTACAACCATAGTATCTACCCTCTATTTCTATATCGCCTTTCTCATGTTGAGCACCACCTCTATCTCTATTATAGGCTTCTAAGTTGTATTCTTTAGCTAGCTTAACAGAAAATCTTTGTAATTCAGCACCTCTTTGCCTGTTTCTTCTGCCTTGCCTAACTCTCCTTGGGTCTTTTTTCTTAGCCATTACTTATCCCAAGGCGATGCTAGAAAGTTATATGTACCATCAATTACTTTAGTCATAAATACGTTTGACTTATCTATGCTCTTTTTTTTCTTTGGTTCTACTGGCGGTATATCTTTTACATCTGGATTTATCTTATATTTTACTGGCATACTACTAACCCACCTCATTTGTATTCTCTTTTAATCGCTTAATTCTATCTTTTAATTTGTTTCTATATAAATCAGCATCTTCATCATTCTTTGCATAAAACTTTATGCCATCATCTAAGTAATACTCTTTATATCCTTTCATTATTTTTGTTTTCATTTTATCTCCTAACATTCCCGAGTATAATCGGGGTTTATTAATTCAGTATTAATATTGTTTTCTGCAACTGCATCACGATATTTATTTCCCAAATCCCTTTTTATTGCACTCAAGTCATCTAATAATTTATTATATGGTCTTTTATATGTATCAGACAATCCTTTTGGATTATATATATTAATATTAGACATATTTACTAGAGCGTTAATTAGTATATCAATTTCAGACATAGTAAAATTAATCTTAGCATTTATTTTTTCGTAATCAGTATTCAAAATGGAAAATCTCCTTTCTTAATTAATTCAATAGTTCTAGCAACATTGTATTTAACAAACTGACTAAAGTCATTGGTGAATGATTTCTCAAAAACATCAATGTTTACGACATTATGTATAATATCGCCTTTATTTAATGGTGCTATCATACCTGTTTCATTATCTCTTTTCTTAGTTAACTCCATTAATTTCAAGTACTTAGAGTATCCCCAATTTCTTTTTGGTTCAAACTGAAATCCTGCCTTCTTCTTATATACAAATATACCATTGTCTTTAACCTGCTTACCTTTCAGTGATAAATGATTATTATCCTCTATAACGTAAACAGGTTTAAAGACATCAGATATATGACTACCAAACCTAACATCTGAATTACATTCAACGTCAATTATTCGTGCCCTATATCTGCCTGTGGGGATTTCATCTTTATAACTCTCCATACCCATCTATTATTTGATTGATTCTATCTAAGCTTACTTGCAGATTATCAGCAGTAATCTTACCATCATCTA
>TARA_R100000329_G_scaffold37251_3_pt1 | contig 13069 bp, 3 predicted proteins | sample TARA_R100000329 | Tara Oceans TARA_R100000329 (sample SAMEA2620783) | marine metagenome | biome: marine biome (ENVO:00000447); feature: surface water layer (ENVO:00002042); material: "saline water (ENVO:00002010), including plankton (ENVO:xxxxxxxx)" | depth 5 m | reverse complement strand
TAATAGAACATTTAAAGATGATTTAATGTCAGCTATACAAAAAGGTACTTATGCTGATATGGGTATACCTGAAGCGCAAGTAAAAGATCCTACACCAGAAGATGGTAGAATAACATCTGAAGATGCTAAAATAATATATAACACTATATCACAAGATAAAGAAATGTTAAAAAATTATTTAGCAGAATATTATACTAAAGCATTAGAGCAAAATTATAACAATAATTTAAGTCCTGCTGTAAGAAGAAATATGCAAATGAACCAAACAAAACCACAAACAGTTGATCCAGTTGATCAAGTTACACCACAAGCATTACAAGGCGGTAAGCTAGATGAAAACAAAGTTTTTGTCCCAAAAAATCCTCCTATTATATAAAAAAATTATTAACGGGTAACTAACGAAACAGTTATGGATAAAAAGACATTTGTGTTAAATGGCGAAAAAATGTACGTTCGGCCAGAGCACGTAGATATATTTTTAAAAGAAAATCCTGATGCAGAAGAAAGAGATACAAGTTATTTTTCTGGAGAAGAAGGCTTTGTTCCAGACGAAATAGAAAATGCATGGAAAGGATTTAAAGGTTTATTTACTAAAGAAAAAGCAGTAGATAAAATTGATAATACTAAATTTTATACCCCTCCAACTAAAGAGGCAGTTCAGCCTCAAGACAATCAAGAAAATAATGAAAGACTTGCTTTAGAGCAAAAGTACAGATCAATAACAGGTGATAACAATGAAGACTTGTCTAAAATATCATTAGAAGATTTAAAGTTTAAAATTGAAAACCCACTTGGTAAAAAAACAGAAAGTGGTGAAGTTGTTAATACTGATGCTGGTGGAACTACAGTGAAAAAAGATGGCAAAGTTATTGAAGAAAAAGATCAGTCTAAAGAAGCAAAAAAAGAAGTTAAAAAAAGAGATGATAGAGATGAAGAAGCAGTAGAAGAAAATCAGTTAAATGAATTAATACAACAAGAAACTAAAGGCGAAAGACCTGGTGACAGTAGAAGTATTGTTTCAAATATGTTTACGTCTGAAAAAACAGATCCAACAAAAGTAATTTCTAGTATGGATCTTAGAGATAAAATTAAAAAAGAAAAAAAGAATCTTAAGTCTATTATAGATTCTGGAGGCCCTGCGGCTGGTGAGGCGTCAAGAAGATTAGAGTTATTAAACTCTGATGCTACAGAATATATAGCAACAAAAGGTTGGAGCTGGGAAGATGAAGAAACAGAAAAGCCATCAATACCTCTTTTACCTGATAATGCTTTTGATGGGGTAGGTGTTTTACCTTGGAGTTTTAAAAAGATAGTTGATCCTCTTACAAGCGCTATTGCTGGTGATAAAAGTAAACTAAGCGATGCTAGTAAAATATTCCCAGGCCTTGACTTAACTGGTAGAGAAGCAAGGGTGGTCGCGGCAATGAAACTGCAATATGGTCAATTTGGTTTTGATTTTAGAGAAGCTGTTTTTGGAGGAGATTTCATGACTGTTATGGCACCACCAGATAAAGATGGAAAAAGAAAAACCTTAAAAGTTAATTTGTATAGTGGTGACGCTATACAACAAATAAATAATTTTTTCTCAGCTAATTACGATTCTACTAAAGTAATGGATTTAGAAGATGTAGCTAAAGAAAATCATAAAATAAGAACGTCATCGTTTAGTGATGCTGTAGAAAATTTAGATAATACTACAAATAATAATTATAATCTATTATATGAATTAGATAATTTAAAAAAACAAGATTTAGATAATATAACCGGCTTACCAGAAGACATGGCACAAGAGTTGGCGTTTAATGATAATCTTTTTGCGCCATCTAAAAGAGGAACATACATAAAACAACTAAAACAAGAAACCGAAAATAAAATTGCAGAAATTGAAGCTAATCCTGTAGTAAGACAGCATGAAGCATTGTTGCAAAAAAATGCTTATAACAAATGGAGAGAAGATCAAGAAAAGAAAGGTATAACTGATTTTTTAGGTAAGCAAAGCGCTGAAGATTTATTTGAAGATGAAGAATTTAAAAAGTATATAGAAGAGCAAAGAACTATTGCTAAAGGTTTTAGAGACAAAAGAATAAAATTAAACGAAGATCTTCAAGATGGAAATATAACGCAAGAAGAATACACAGAGGCTATAAATAAATTAAATGAAGAAGACACTTACCATAAAGATTTTCAAAAAATATCCAGAGATGTAGATTATAACGAAAGAGTTCAAATAAAAGAAGAAGACCTTATGAAAGGTATGGGTGATGCTGAAAAAATGAATTTTGAAAAACTTAGCAATGCTTTAAGGATACAAAATAAATCAGAAATATTTCAAAAGCAAGATAATCAAGTAAAAGAGATTAATAAAATAAATGAAATAGAGACTAATATAAAAGCAGACACTAAAACAATTGAAACTAATACTGAGGTGTTAAGGCAATTACAAGATGAGTCAGGATTAAAATTTGACGAAAAAGATGCAGATGGCGATGGTGAAATAAGTGTTTGGGAGAAAAATGTAGATATAGATTATTATCAAGACAAAGCTAATAAAATATACGAAAGTAATTTACCAAGCCAAAAAGAAATAGACGATGGCGCTAAGGAAGTTGTAAATAAAATTTATAACGATCCAAAAATTAAAGAAGATATATTAAAAATAAAAAGTGTACTACCTACGAAACAAGATGTTGATAATAAATTTAAAGAATTAGAAAACAAAGTTAGAAACGGTACATTAACACCTGAACAAGGAAATGCTCAATGGGAAGCTTATACTAGAGAAATTAAAACTTTAGAAACTAACGTAAATAATCAATTAAAAGAATACGAAGCTAAAAAAACGAAAGAAGCAGAGCAAGCTTTAGAATTATACAAACAGCAAATAAATAAAAAATCAGAAGCAGCAAAAAACAAAGCTCAAAAATATCTTAATAAACAGTTTAAAAAAATAACTGATTATCAAAATATTACGAATTTTGCTCGTATAGAAACATCAGACGCTTACAATTCTATTGCATCTTACAATTTAGAATATAAACAATCAATTAAAAAATACCAAGACAATGCAGAAGAGTTAGATAAGTTATTATTAAACGATAGCGCTTTTAATATTGCTGAAGCTGAAGCTAAAAAAATACATTCAATGTTTCATACTGACGGAGCGCTAGATTCACGTTGGCTCGCATCACAAGTTGAAAAAGGCATTGTTACATTTATTCAAAATTTTCCTGAAGCAGCCCAAGGCTTGTCTGACTTTTTTGATGAAGCTATAGACCCAATGATAGACAAGATTTTTAAAAACAACCCAGATTTAGCTAGAGGTGCTAAAGCTATTATTGGAAACTTTGGAACAAATATACTTTTTGATAAAGATTCTTTGTTTGCCGGTAAAGATAGCAAAGGAAGAAAACAATCTATGTGGAGATCATTAAGTGATAATATAGATGAAACTATAAGTAGAATGGATGCTACTGTAAAGCCTCCAATGTCATGGGACGATTTAAAAGCTGGGAAAGGAGATAATGCTGACTGGGTTGAATATTTTGTAACACAAGGTATATCACAAATACCAATATTAGCAACAATAGCAAGTACTGGAGGTTGGGCGCTGCCTTTACTTTCAATAAATGCTGGTGGTGGAAATTACAAAAACCTTTATGAGCAAAGAGAGCTATATCAAGACACTGGTGGTATATACGGTCAAGACTTAAGTTATGGACAAATGGTAGTTAGTTCTATTATTAGTGGTGGTGCTGAGGGTTTATCTGAATATGTTACTGGTAAAATATTTGGTAGAACGTTAGATGCTTTTTTAGGACCAGCAGATGAAGCTGTAACTACTGGCGTTAAAAATTATTTTTCAAGATTACTTTACCCACCAACTATTGGTAAAGGACTTTTAAGAGCCGGTGTTGAACTTCCTGGCGAAGCATTATCAGAGGTGCTTGCTACTACCGCTCAAAATTTTACTTCAAGATATATTAATGGTGATAAAACCGTACATTTATTAGATGGTTGGGACGAGTCTGCTGTAAACGGTTTTGCTTTAGCTGGACTGTTACAGTCTCCAAGGGTTTTTGCTCATGTAATAAGTCCTTTTAGAGGAGCTACTCAGCATGGTATTTTAAAAAACTTAGCTACACAAATAGACGACGTTACTAAAGATATAGCAGGATTAAGAAACCTAAGCCCTCAATTTTCAAGTCTTAGTAAAAAAGAAAGAGAAGAAAAAATAAAAGAGTTAGAAAAAAGACATACAGATTTAATTCTTAAGTTTGCTCAAACTTCTAATATGGATTTAAAAAGAGTAGATTTATTTTCTAATCAAGAGAAAAAAGATTTACTTTCTATTCAAAAAAGAAACCAAGCTGATAGAGATTTAATAAATAAAACTTTAAACGATAAAAGATTAAAGCAAAGCACAAAAGATGCTAGAATAAAGAAAATTGAAAAAAGAATAAATGATAGAACTATTCAAAAGCAAGAAATATTAGATAGATATCCACCTAGTGTTATTAATAAATCTTACAAAAACCAAATGTCAGTTCTTAATTCTATGTCTGACATGATAAAAAAAATGGGTGGGCCTAATATTACTATAAGAGAATTAAATGACTCAGACTATAAAGAGTTAATAAAAGATCGTGAAAGTAAAACTGTAACTAAAGATGGAAAAAATTTATCTAAATCTGAAATAGAAGTTGAAACGTCTAAGTTAGAAAATAAATACGAAGCTTTACTTGATATTATTAATACTTCAAAAAATAAAAGAGAAGTAGCTAATGCTAAAAAAGAGTTATCAGAAGTAGCTCAAAGTTTAGCGGTTGGTATGAACGTTTTAAATAATAGCTCAGCTGGAGTTAATATACCTATTGTAAAAGACGGTAAAATTGTAGGCTTTGAAATGGTAATAAATAAAGACGTTGTTGTGACTGAGGGTTTATTTAACACAGCAGCTCACGAGTTCATACATGCTTCGTTTGCTAATACATTAAAAGCTGATCCTAAAATGAGAGCAATACTAGGTGGTCAGCTTCAAAAAATTATTGATGGAGATGGCGTTACATTTAAGCCTGGAAAAAAAGAAATATTTGATAAAAGAGTAAAATTATATAAAGACAATAAACAAGGCGAAGAAATGTTAGCCGTGATGGCTGAAATGATTTTAGCAGGCGATATAACAATTAATAATAGTTTTGCTGAAAAGGCAACAGGTGTTTTTAGAAGATTTACTCAGCAGTATTTTAATAGAGATATTAAATTTGACGGACCTGAAAGTTTAAAAAAGTTTTTAACTGATTTTAATTATTCTTTTAAAAATAACAAACCTAGTAAAGCTATTGCTAGATTACTAGCTAGTTCTGATAATACTAAAAAAGGCGAACTTTTTAAAGATGCTGAGTTTAATCTTGATGAAACATTAGAATATAATAAAGTTTTAGAAAAAGAATTAAAAGAAGCTGATGCTAGAAAAGATAGAGCGTCTAGAGATTTAATTGATCAGTACACAATGGACGAGGCTGGTAATAAAAAATATAAAACAGCAGAAGAGTTTCAAGATTCTCCAGACGTTTGGAAAGCTTATAGAGATATTCAAAATAGTGAGCTTATTAAAAACTTAATACTTCAAGGTACTAAAGGTCTTGGTATAAATAATATTGAGGAAGCTGACACTTATTATAGAAATGTTCTTGCTAAAGTTTTAGATGAAAAATTTAAATCTGGCCCTACTAAAAACTATACAAATTTAAAAAACGAAATATTAGAAAAAAGAAAAAACAAAGAAATAACACCTAAAGAAACTGTAGATTTAATAAATAAGTTAAATTCTGGAATACATCCTTTTAATAATAATAAAATTCAAATTAATACAAGAGGCTTCGATGCTACAGACGGTACTGGTAGTATATTTGGTTTTATAACTGGAGTTGCTATACCTTTTTCTAAAAAGAATGTTCAAAGAGAATATTTCCAAAAAGAATTTGGTGGGTTAAAAGTTTCAACAGAACAACAAATTAATGAAGGTCAAACTATAGGTGACAAAATACAAGACAAAAAAGATAGTTTACTAGATCGTATAGATAACATAACGCTCTCTGATTTTAAAAGAGACAACTTAAAACAAGAGGTTGATAATTTATTAATGGTAACTGATCTTATAAAATTACCTACACGAAATATTAGTAGTATAAAAAGTACTATAAAAGATGCTGACGTTTTATCTCTTGACGATATAACGGACCCTAAGGCTAAATTTAGCGCAATAAAAAATATAAAAAATTTAATAATAGGAAAAGAGCTAGATCCCAAAGTAATAAATCCTAGAACAGGCAAGCCTTTAAAATCTGAAAAAGCAACAATACCAACTGGCCCTTATTTTGGAGTGTTAAATTCTGTAGCTGCACATATGGGTATAGATCCTCTTAGAGTTTTAGCAAACCAGGATTTAAATAATAATGGTCGAAAAAAAGCTCAAGACTTTTTGTATGATTTAATTGTAAAAGAAAATGGAGACTTAAATCCGGAGTTTTTAGAAATATTTAAAGGTGCCGCTGCTACAGCTGGAGGTAAAGCAACTGGTTTAGTTGGTAAAACTTTTGTTAATTTATTTAACAAACAAGGAAGAGCTAAAAAATCTGATACAGGTGCGGGATTAGAAGTTTTAGAACTAAGAAATGATATTACTAAAGAAGAATTACTTGACATGTTTGGTATGGACCCTAACGGCTCTAAAAGAAGCGGAACTAAAGCTGACGGTGCTATTAGAGAGTTTTCAAAAGTGTTATCAACATTAGCAGCAACTCAAGAAATATCTATAAACGCTATTGAAAATAATCTAGCATCAGAAGCTACTATAGCTAGATTAAAAGATGGTAGGTCTAATGCTATGTACAGTAATGTATTAGACATGAACACTGAACAAAGATCAGAGGTAAACGAGTTGTCAAGAAGGTTAATGGGATATGCAATAGCCACGCCTAATGGTATGATGACAGTTACTGGTGCTATAGATAAGCTTAAAGGCAGAATAAATAAAATTAAAAAAGATAAAACTAGGTTTCCAGCTTCGTTAAGAAAAGAGTTAGCTGATATAATACAAGAGTTTGCAAACGCTGATCCAAGGTTTTTATATGTTCTTGGAACAGGCATGACTTTTGGAAAAAATAGAAGTATCTTTGGTGTGGTACAAGCATTTAAAGATTTATCTCCAGAAATAAAAGAAGCCCTTGAGGATGTAACTAAAGCGTTTGTATATAAAGAAATAGGTAGTAAGTCTAATAGAAAAGGTAAATTAAATAATATAACAAAAGACCCTAAAACAGGTGAGTTAAAATTTAAGTTAGGTAAACAATCATTAACGCTAGATCAATTTAGACAATATGAATTAGAAAAATTTGATTTGTTGGTTAAGCTATATGATACAGGGGCAAAATTAGGTTCAGATAAAGCTTATTTTCTTAAATCTTTTCATGGTAACAGTTCTAGTCAAATGGCTGGTCTACAAAGAAGCTCTGCTTTCATGACTGCTTTACCTATAAATCCTGACGGAACTTTAGATAATGAAACGTTTATAGAACAAGAACACATGTTTCCTCAAAATCTAGTAGGTTCTATGCTGTTTATTTCTTCTTACAAAAGCCCAAAAGAGTATAACGCTGCCATGAAGATTATTGAAAAATCTTATGGTCAAATGCCGCTAAGAAAAGGTACAAAAGGTAATACATTTAAAGAAAATGGTAATTTAAATGACCATAATGGTATGGTGGCAGAAGCTGGTTATGCTAAAAGTATGCCAGAGTTTTTTGAAAAATATATCGTTCCTAGAATATTAGATAACTCATTAGACTATCTACCAAATGGATTAGCTTCTATTGTTAGATATACTAAATCTGGAATTAATTTAAATGGATATCAATTACTAGATGGCCAAACAATAACTGAATACTTTGGCGTTAATGTAAAAAACTTTAACGAGCTAAGCCCAGCTAAACAACAACAAGTAGTTCAAGCTCAAAACACAGCTATAGAGCAAATACTGTCTGGAGTTAACGAAACTACTGGAGAGACTATAACAAAAGAGCAAGCAGTAGCTAATGTTCAAGCTATAGCAAAAAGTGATGTAATTGGTGATGTAAATCCAAATAAGTTTAATACAAGAGATACTAAGTTTAATGCAGCACTTGAGTCTCAATCAAACAACATGTTAAGCAAAGTACCGCCTAAAGTACAAGGGCTATCTGTATTTGATTTTGACGACACCTTAGGTATAACTAAATCCGGCGTTCAAGTAAAAATGCCTAATTTAGATGGCAAGCCTAAACCAAAGCGTAAAGTTATATTTTTAGCTGGTGGCGCTGGTAGTGGTAAATCTAATGTAGTTAAAAAATTAAACTTAGAAAAAGATGGATTTAAAATAGTTAATTCAGACATATCATTAGAGTGGCTAAAGAAAAACTCAGGCTTACCAGCTGATATGAGAGATTTAACTAAAGAGCAAAGAAGTAAACTTGGTAAATTAGGAGCTGAGTCTAGAAAAATAGCTAGACGTAAAATGATGAAATATAGAGGTAATGGCAATGGCGTTGTTGTAGATGGAACTGGAGGATCTATGAAATCAATGACTAATTTAGTTAATGAATTTAAAGACAAAGGTTACGATGTCAGCATGTTGTACGTAGACACTTCACTGGAGACTGCGCTAGAACGTAATAGAGCTAGAAAAGAAAGATCGTTGTTAGATACTATAGTTAAACGTAATCACGAGTCTGTAAAAAACAATAAGCAAGGTTTTAAAGAAATGTTTGGTGATACATTTATGGAAGTAAATACAGACAACTTAACATTAGATAGCGTAATGCCTTCTGGCCTTGTATCACAAATGAATGATTTTGTTAGTGGTTATGAAAAACGTAGAATAGATGCTACAGAGTTTGCTGAACAGGGAGATCGGTTATTAAGAGAGGGCGCTGAGTTTGACTTTTCAGAATTTAATAAAGTTGTTGAGGGTAGACCAGGTCCTTTATTAGGTAAAGCATTAGAAAGAGCCAAGAGGTTTGGGACTAAAGATATATTTGTTTTAACAGCTAGACCAGCTGAATCAGCTCCTGCTATACAACAATTTTTAAAATCACAAGGTTTAGAAATACCATTACAAAACATTACAGGTTTGGCTAATAGTACTGGTGCCGCTAAAGCAGAGTGGATGTTAGATAAGTTTGCAGAAGGATACAACGACATGTATTTTGCTGATGACGCGATGCAAAACGTTACGGCTGTAAAAGAAGTACTAGATCAACTTGACATTAAATCAGATGTTGTTCAAGCAAAGCTAGATCAAGCTAATAGACTAGTTGATAATAGCGATAGTATGCAAAGTAAAATCCTTAATCCTGGTAGCGAATTAAATCCTAAAAATCCTATAGATACAGAGTTTAATGAAATGCTTGAGCGTAAAAAAGGCATGGATGCTAAAAAAAGAATATCAGGTGCTGAAGCTAGAATGCGTGGTAAAGATATAGGCAGGTTTGATTTTTATATACCACCATCGGCAGAAGATTTTAAAGGTTTATTATATTACTTTTTAGGCAAAGGAAAGCGAGGTGATGCTGACATGAAATTTTTTAATGATAAGTTATTAAAACCTTTTGCTCAAGGTATTAGAGCCTGGAATACTTACAAGCAACAAATGGCTGATGAGTTTAGAATTTTGAAAAAATCAATGCCTAAAGTAACTAAGTCATTAAATGATTTAGTGCCCGGAACTAATTTTACTAATGACTCTGCTGTGAGAGTTTATTTATGGAACAAGGCTGGTAAAACAATACCAGGTATATCTAAATCTTTAGAAAAACAATTAGTAGATCATGTAAATAATAATCCTGACTTAAAAACTTTTGCTGATAATATTTCTAAAATATCTCGTATAAAAGAAGGTTATACGGAGCCTGGGCAAAATTGGGTTGTTGGTAGTATAGCTAGAGATTTATCTGATACTGTAAACAAAGTTGGTAGAAAACAATTTTTATCTGAGTGGATTAACAATAAAGACGTTATATTTAATTCAGATAATATGAATAAAATAGAAGCTCTATATGGCACTAGATATAGAGAGGCTTTAGAAAACATATTGTATCGTATGGAGAACGGTGGCAATAGAGTTATGAGTAAAGATAGAGATACTAATTTTATAGTTAATTGGATTAATGGTGCTGTTGGTTCTATAATGTTCTTTAATATGAGATCAGCATTACTTCAAACTATATCAGCAGTTAACTTTATAAACTTTAGTGATAATAATATATTTAAAGCAACAAAGGCTTTTGCTAATCAACCACAATTTTGGAAAGACTTTGTAATGTTGTTTAATTCTGATCAATTAAAACAAAGAAGAAGAGGCTTACAAACAGATGTATCAGCGTCTGAGCTTGTTAAATCATTTAAAGAAAATGGTAACTCGTATCAAGCGGTAGTTAACTTCTTATTAGAAAAAGGTTTTACACCTACGCAAATTGCAGATAGTACAGCTATTGCTTTTGGTGGTGCTAGTTTTTACAGAAACAGATATAATAAATATATTAAAGAAGGCAAGTCACCTAAAGAAGCTAATGAGCAGGCAATGTTAGACTTTCAAGAAATAGCTGAAGAAACACAACAATCATCAAGAGAAGATTTAGTTTCTAAACAACAGGCTAGTGTATTAGGTCGTATTATACTAGCGTTTCAAAACGTTACAATGCAGTATGGTAGATTAACTAAGAAGGCTTTATCTGATTTAGTTAATGGTAGAGGTGATACTAAAACTAATATATCTAAAATATTATATTATGGTGCTGTACAAAATATAGTATTCGCTAGCTTACAATCAGCACTAGCATTCATGATGTTTGGTAGTGATGAAGATGAAGAAACAATAAAAGAAAAAGAAGTTAGAGTAGCTAATAGTGTTTTAGATTCATTTTTAAGAGGTACTGGTATATATGGAGCGCTAGCTTCTACGCTAAAAAATGTAGCTATACAATGGCACGTAGAATCACAGAAAGCTAAAGAGGGTTTTAAAAAAGATGAAATAATGAACATAGCTCAACAAGCTTTAAATTTGTCTCCGCCGATTGGTAGTAAAGTTAGAAAATTAATTCAAGCTTACAAAATGAAAGAGTTTGGTAGAACTGCTACTAGAGATAAATTAAAATATAGATTAGAAAATCCTAAGTTAGCTGCTTTTGCTAGTGTGGTAGAAGGTATTACAAACATACCGCTAGCTAGATTATTAAATAAAGCTAACAACTTAGAGGAAGCTATAACTGGGCAACATGAAACATGGAAGCGTGTGGCTATGGCGTTAGGTTGGAGTAGATGGGAGTTGGGATTAAAAGATGAAGAAGTTGAAGCTGCTAGAGAAGAAGTTAAAGAAGAAAAGAAGGAAGAGAAAAGAATAAAACAAGAAGAAAAGAAAGAAGAAAAAAGAAAACAAAAAGAAGAACAAAAGAAAAAAGAAGAAGAAGAGAAAAAGAAAAAAGGTATTAAAACCCTTAGATGTTCTGGTATAAAATCTAATGGCAAAAGATGTAAAATAACAGGTGAGACTAATAAGAAAAAATTCTTGTGCGTTCATCATGCTGAATTTAAAGATGGCATGGATAGAGATGGTGACGGTAAGAAAGAGTATAGGTGTATAGCTACTAAATCTAATGGTCAGAGATGTAAGAACAAAACAGAGAATACAAACAAAAAGTGTTATGCTCACCAATAAATGTGTAATAATAGTATAGTAAACAAAACTTTAAAATATGATTAATTGGATAAATTCCTGGAGAGCAGGTAATAAAAAAGAAGTATATGAATTAACTTTTAGATTAGGAACATGGACTATGTTTGAATTAATGTTTTGCCCATGTGCGAAGTGTGATAACAAAGGAACGTGTCCTAGGTTTAGATTTATGATATTTAACTTTGGATTTGAAATATAATGTGTCTTTGCCCAGTCTGTGTAGCTGTAGCGGTTATTACAGCAGCAGGAATAATAAAAACAGTTAAATGAGATTTATAAACAGTGAACAAATAAAACATAAAAACGCTGTAAAAGACGGTAATGTTGTTAGAAAAAATAGAGATAACATAATTACTATTCCAGCTAATACTACTATATCTTTTGGTGAAATGAAAGAAAGTAGAGGTAATTATTCTATAATGATGAGCGCTGCTAGAGATTTTGGAAGCGGCACGGTTACTAAAACATTTACAATACTTTTAAGATAATGGCAGTATATAAAAATATAACATCAGCTTCCGTAGGAAATGTAGGTACAGTTTTAATAGCTAAAGATGGTAATGTTAGTAGTAATATAAGTAAAATTACAATATCAAATAATAGTGCTAATACTGCTACAGTTAGAGTTTATTTAGGAGAAGATAATTCTAACACAACTGATTTTTATTTTATAAAAAATGTAGAAATACCTACAGCTTCTACTTTAGTATTATCAGATAATTTAAAATTTGATAAAAAAAGATTTAATTTAATAATACACAACACTGGCACTGGTCCAGACTTAACAGTAATAGTAAAATGAAATTAACAAAAGAAATAATAGAACAAGGTGTAAAAGATAAAGGTTACAAATGGTTTGAAACAGGTGACTATAATATTAATATAGTTGGCGTAAGAAACTCTGATACAGGAACTGAGGTAACAAATAAATTTGATGATAAGATTACATTGTCATTTAAGTGTGATGATCAATGGGAATTTTATTGTTATGATTGTACAACTGATCCCGGTAGGTATTGGGTGGAGAATATAATGAGAAAGGAAGGTGTGGCCGTCTTGAAGGAAGGGCAGTATCGTGGCTCTCATAAAATTAGATTACACCAAGGTAGATACGAAGCGTTAGGACAAAATGGCCCTGTTACAGTATATAGAGACGCTAATAAAGATGGCAAGTTTGATTTAAGTAATGATAATACTCAAACAGGTTTATTTGGAATTAATATACATAGAGCAACTAAGTGGGGCGGTAAAAAATCTACTAAGGTAGATAAATGGTCTGCTGGCTGCCAAGTAATAGCAGCC
>TARA_R100000329_G_scaffold151333_1_pt1 | contig 13176 bp, 14 predicted proteins | sample TARA_R100000329 | Tara Oceans TARA_R100000329 (sample SAMEA2620783) | marine metagenome | biome: marine biome (ENVO:00000447); feature: surface water layer (ENVO:00002042); material: "saline water (ENVO:00002010), including plankton (ENVO:xxxxxxxx)" | depth 5 m | reverse complement strand
CCCTGCCGTATCTTGGTCAAATAAATTAGTAGGTCAAATGGAACGGGAGGACGCCAAAAAAATACACGTCCGAGATAAACGAGCTCAAATATGGAATGCCTATATTGAAAAAATGCATGGTCCGGCTGAAAAGCAGTTTGACAAAGCAATGAGAGACTACCTAAAAGGCGCGAAAGCAAGATACGTCAAAAGGATTAGGCAATCAAAGAGCAAAAAATCATTTCCTAATGGTGTTGACAAAGTACTTGATTGGAACGAACTTCAAGCTGCTATTGATGAATCAATCATACTCTTAAAGTATTTGAAAGGTGAGCCCGATAGGTTTGAAAATGGCAGATTGATATCCGGTACACCCGGTGCGTGGCAAGGGACATTTGATAAAGCAGGCCTCAAGACTCTAAGGAACTTATTGAAATTAGCCGGAAAGCCATTGCCCCCAAACTACGTATGGGGTGAAGACAATTTCTCTGATTACGAAATGCTAAGAGTTGCAAAAGAAATCTCTAAAACCAGCGGAAAGCAAATTAAAGAACTGGTACAAAAAGGTTTGTTAGAAGGTGAAAGCCTTGACGAGATTGCTGACGCATTAGCTGATTTGCCTGATGACGAAGACAAGACATTCGGTAAAGCCAGAGCCATGAGGATAGCCCGAACTGAAAGTACAAATGCAATCGCTAAAGCAACTTTGCGTTCATATAGCATTGCTGAAGAGGACTTTGACCTTGAAGTAAAAAAGGCGTGGGTAGCAAATAGGGATCAATACACAAGAGAGGAACACCTTGACTTAGAACAGAAGTATGGGACTGACGAACAAGCTATCCATCACGCTGATGATTTTATAATTAACGGATTTGCAGGTCAAGGTCCTGGGCAGTTTGGTGCTGCGTCAATGGATATAAATTGCCGTTGCACGACCGTTCCGGTAGTCAGCGTGAAAAGCGATTCTGAACCAAGAAAAGCCAGAACATGGTGCGTAAAACTTTGAATGTAATTGTCCTCTATCGTTAGCTATATAGTATTTAACGGGTTAAATTTGTAGTGCGGGTATGTTTCCCGCGTTCACAGCAAACAACAATAGAGGTACCTCATGAATATATTTGTCCTTCACAACCGACCCGAAATTGCAGCGACCATGTTATGCGACGAGCACGTTACCAAAATGGCTGTCGAGTCTGCGCAAATGCTTGCAGCTGCTGTTCTACGTCATGGTGCAAAACCATCAGATATGCCGCTCACTAAAAAAGGCACTCCGTATCGTGGCGGCTATCGTTTCCATCCATGTACTGTATGGGCTGGCGATACTCGTACCAATTTCCTATGGCTATATCGTCATGGCGTGGCTATTTGTAATCAATATCATCGACGATACGGAAAGTTTCATGCTTGCAGTTTTGCTATCCGTCAGATTGGTACTATGGCAAACCTTATTCCTTCTGGCCCATTGACTCCTCATCCTCAATGTATGCCTGAGCATTTGCAGATTCCCGATAGACCTGTTCACGCTTATCGTCAGTTCTACCGCACTAAAGCTTTCGCTACTTGGTTCCGCGCTCCTATCCGTCATAACGGTCGACGCACTCCATACTGGTGGCGCACTATCGTATCAGAAAGTCACGTTTTAGATTGGAACGAATTAAACGACGCTCGTACGGAACGTGGCAAAAAGTTTGACTCATCTGAAATTATACACCACTGCCCACCGTTCGGTTTAACGGACCGAGCTTTCTACGAGGTTGAGGAAAACTATATCGGGTGATGTGCGCTATTAGGACGGAAGGCGACGGCAACGCACATCTGCCGTCGCCTTTTTAGTTTTCTCCATGTAACAACATATTGGCTCAAATATGATAGACTCTATGCAACATGGGGTAGAAAATGGCAAAAAAAAGTTTTGTTGATATAGCAATTAGAGCGCAAACTCAAGAAGCTCAAGACGCGATGAGTGAGCTTGGAAGCAGCGCTCAAACTGCAGCGACTGATATTAATGGACTGACCACCTCCAGCGCAGAAGCGCAAGGTGCTGTGACTTCAATGGCGACAAGCCATGATACTGCATCTAAAAAAGTACAGAAGAACAGTAAGAAAGTAGCCAAAGAACTAAAAAAGCAAAGAAAGGAAATCCGAGCATTAAGAAAAGACTCAGCGAACCTTGACAGATTAACAGGCGAACTATCAACTGCTTTTGCGTTATTCTCACCGGAGATGGCGAAAGCTGCTCGTACCGCATCATCTGTAGCAGGCGGTATTGAGGGGATTGTAAGAGCGATGCAGGTCGCCAACCCAAAACTACTGGCGTTGATTGCGATAGTCGGTATGTTTTCATTCACATGGGAGCTTTACACAAAATCACAAAAGGATGCTGAAAAAGAGCTTGAAAACTGGAATAAGAAGCTCAATAAAATGACGGAGTTTGTCAACAAAAGCAAAGCCAAACTGAGAGAATTAGCAAAAGAGTTTGACGCAATAAACGTGGCAATTGCAGATTCAAAGTTAGAAGCTCAAGACATTACTGATGCAAACTTTCTTATGCACTTAAGGGTACAAGGCTTTGACGAGGAAAGGATAGCACAAGCAAGAGTAGAGAATGAGCGAAAGCAAATAGAACGCAAAGTTAAAGCAGCTATGGAAAATCGTAAAGCGCAAGAGCAAGCGATTTTAGACAATGTCTTCCAACGAGGTACAATCCTTCGTACTGAATTGGTTCATCTCGGTATGAAGCTTGACAGGAATGGTGAATTAAGCGCACAAGATAAAGCACGTGTTGCAGAACTTAAATCTCAGCTTTCTAATTTAAGAGAACAGCGAATAGCATCTGAAAAGATCATCAAGGAATATGAGAAGGGTAACAAAGGCGCAATCTATCAGTTCGGTTTCAACTTAGATGCTGCATTGTCATCTCAATTAAGATTAGCTGAGGAGCTTGCTAAACAGCAACGAGATGAGGCCAAAAGAGCAGAGCGAGCGGCAAGGTATAAACAAGCAGTCGCGGCAGCAAACTCACTGATAGGCCAACAAGCAAAAGAGCTTGATAAAGTCATCGGAGCAACTGATAAATTAAACAAGATTGAAAGCACAAACATTACGAACATACAAAAGAATAAAGCAGCTGAGCTAATGGCTGAAGCAAAACTGTTAGAGCTGACAGCCAAAAGATTGGAAGGCGAAGCAAAGAAGAACGCACTTAGTGATGCTGCAAAGAAAAAGAGAGAAGCTGAACTAATCCTTGATAAAGACCAAGAAAGAGTCTTAAAAGCAAAGCAAGCAGAGCAGCAAAAAATACTGTCAAATGCTGAGGCTACTCTTAAAAAGTCAAAAGAAACACTTGCAACAGTTAAGAAAAGGCGAGGAAGTAAAAAGGCACTTGCAGAAGCACAGAAAAAGGTAAAAGAAGCTGAGGAGGCATTTGGTGAAGCGCAAAAAACTAATTCTCGTATAGCAACGCAGAATGAAATAATACTCGGCAATATCCAAAAGAAACGACAACAAGAAGCCAAGGTCAGGGAAGAAGAAGCTACTCAACAACGAATCAAAGATTTGAAGCTTTTCAAAGACAACGTAGAATTAGTCAGTGCTGAAGTTCAGAAGATGATTGATTTATTTACAGAAGAGGCTGCAAAAAAACTTGAAGAACGGCTCGAAAAGATAGAGGAAGTCGCTGATAGAATTGTTGAGACAATAAATGCATTGACAGACCCAGAAGCGTTGACCACTTTAGGCCTCACCGCAATCGGTAGCATATTCGGCCCAGTTGGTGGTGCTATAGGTGAAGCGATAGGCGGTATTGTTGGCGCGATAGCTGCTCTCGGTGAAAAAGACCCAGCAGAAATAGAACAAGAAATGATGGACTTCGTAGCCGCATTTGAAAAAGGATTAGAAGTACTGCCTCAGATATTAGGCAAAGTCGTACCTAAGTTTGCTGTCGCTATGGCGGTCGCTATCATCAAAGCTATTCCTATACTCATTGTTGAAATATTCAAGATGATAGGTAAATTATTCACTGACCTATTTGATGGTTTGATGAATCGTTTGCGTGACATCTTTAGCATATCAAATGTTATTGATACAATATTCGCCAACCTCCCTGGGTTCCAATCAGGCGGTCGCTTTATACCATCAGCCCGACAAGGGATGCGTATGACGAGCGGTACTGGCCTCGCGCTCTTACACCCAAATGAATATGTCGTACCCCAAAGTGGTATGGCACCTCAAGCTGTCAAGAGAACTATGGACCAATTCAGCGGTGGCCAAAGTACTAACATTAATATCAATTCACTTGTTACTGAAAGGTCAGCTATTGATACACTGGTTAGAAAGATTGAAAACAGGTATCAGGCTTTCGGGTCTTCTAAATCAACACTTTTCGCGAGTTAAAAATGGGAAACGCAGCATTTTACTTCTATCCTCAACCTGATGGCTCTAAGCTTGTGACCATAGACCTTGGGTCACCACTCGGTCAAATGTTTTCTGATTTTGAATGGCAGTCCTCAACAGGAGTCAGCATTTCTGGAAGGACGCGAAGGGTAAACGGTATGACACGCGAAATTATAACGATCAGCCGAGATAGGATGGCCGGACATGAAACTACTGCGACAAAGCTGATGGCTTTACAAAATCACCTTGATAGGGGATACTCCTGTATTTTCACAGCGGATACAGATAAAACATGGCTTGCGCCAATTAGAAAGACCCCAGTTAGTGGTGATACAGCAGTATCAGTATACAAGAATCCATTCACTGGCATTGTCGGTACGCAGATACCAGCGGTCGATGATTATGTCGCTATAGAGACGATGGGCCCAGGGATGATTCAGGAGATTAGAAAAATATCTTCTGTTACCAATTTATCATCAACAGCCGCCTCCTATTTTGAGTGCGATGCTGTCAACTTCAGCTACCACGATAAGCTTGCTTTCGCTCGTTGGTATCGATGCTATTACGGTTTGAAACGGCCACAGTCTGATGTCGGCCAAGCGATGGTCACTAATGAGTCAGGTATTTTATTCAGCCTTGAATTAAGAGTCACGCCCGACCCGTCATTGCTTTTTAAATATCACCCCAAAGAAGGTCGTGACCTTGATATCAATTGGATACCGAACATTCCGTTTGAGTCTACTACCTATGATTTAGAAAATGTTACACCGGGCGAGCAAGAAACAGGCCCATACGGAACAGGTCTAAGCTAATGGGTTGGTCAAAAGGATTTATTAAGGCATTGAAAAAGCCAGTGATCACACCAAGCTATCGTCTTGTGTTTCATAACATCAGTGGGGGACCCGGTGGTCAATTTGAAATTAGAGGTGGGGCTGACCCGAGTTTACTTCTGGCAAACCCAAAAGACGTTTACATTTCTGCAGATGGTCCAGAGATAAATGGGTGTGCTGTCGGTGTTGGTGATTGGGGTGTTAGCTTCGGTTCTTTTAGTGTTCCGGTAGTCGGTCAGCTTTACGGATTATTCCCTGATATGATCAGAGGTTCATTCGCATCTCTATTCTGTATGATTGACGGCATAGAGGAACGCATAGCTTTCGGTATGTTAAAATCCGTAAATGGCGTGATGCCTAACTGGGTTCTTGAGTTTGATGATTTCGTTTCATCTTTACAGAGTTCAGCTAATCCGTCATACTCAAACTCGGAAGTAACATCATCGACAAATCCTATATCGTATGGCAAGCTTTTTAACACCGTTGGCGCGACCGGAAATGTTACAGCATACACGCTGGGCGGTAACACGATTAACATAACCAACCCTCAATACTTCCTAAAGCAAAATGGAGAGAACGGTTTAATCAGAATAGAAATGAAGGATTCAAGCGGTACGGTTCTTGGTACTGCTTTCGCTGAATGGACTTCGAAGACAAGTACTGGAGGTGGTAACGAAGACTTCACGCTTTCCGCTGATTCTAAAGCCGGAAACATTGTATACCCAGGGACTGAACCATTACAATCTTGGCATACTGCGACTGCTACCGCTTGCGCGATTATCAAGGGTTTCCCCGGTGATTTATTGAGCTATTTTATTCTATCAATAGATGGAGACGGAACTGACATCTACGACAAGTTTCCAGAATCTTGGTGTGTAGGCGGCAACTTTCCTTCTGACTTATTTGACAGAAACGACATGGCGTTATCGGCCCAGTATATTGTTTCATCAAACTTATCTACAGATTATGAATGGTCCGTTCCAATAGAAGATCCTTTTGATGCTGGACTTAGAACATTCACAGACCTATGCGCTAATCTTGGGCAATGGCCGATATGGCGGCAAAACTCAGTGACATATCGTGGTGCCAGAAAGCTCATCGGAAACAACTACACATATACAACAATCACGACTGACAATATCATAAGGATAAATAGTCAAGAGCTTTATTCTTCTGACACTCCTACTATTTATGCTGGTATACATATAAAATATGGCGCGAGCTCTTTGTCACAATTTGCAACTGGAAGGGCAGCGTCCTTAGCACCTTCCTTTCCTTTTCAACCATTAAAGCGAATTGTAGCTGAACAGACATACGACCCAACGACTAACGCAAGCCACATGGCTGCTGGAGATGTCAGTAGGATACAGAGGTGGTATGACAATCTTGTAGAGACCGTCGATATTACAGTCGGCCTTGAATATGCTGGGTTGGTATGCGGTGATTTAGTAGAAGTGACATGCGAGTATTTGCTTAACAATTCAAGAGTGGGTACGAAGCCTCACTATGATAGGACAAAAGCAATGGTGATTTCAACAAGCTATTCTATAAACAATGGCGAAGTCAATCTGGTATTAGCAACTTACAGAGACATCTGGTCATACGTAACAACTTAGGAGACAACATGCAGAAGCTACCAACAATCTTAACTCAAGTAGAAAAGGCAGGTCATAAGGTATTTTCAAATGGCGATTATGATTTGAACATTATCGGCGTTCGGAATCCTAAAGGTAAACCAGATCAATTCGACGATATTATGTATGTCGTATTCAAGGTTAATGGTTTGTGGCAAGTAGAATCTTTTCAAATAACGACTGACCCCGGTCTATACTTTATGAAGAAGCCAGCAAATGTCGATGGTACAGCTATTCTCAAAGCAGGCCAGTATCGCGGTGCTTATAAGATTGACAAGCATCGTGGCAAGTACAACGCCTTGTGTCAAAGGGCAGGTTCTGTTGTTGTTTGGCGTGACAATAATAAAGATGACGTGGTTGATTACGACCATACCCAAAAAGGATATTTCGGCATTAACATTCATAGAGCGCATCAAGAGTACGAACTGGATAGTGTTGGCAAGTATAGCGCAGGCTGCCAAGTATTCCGTCGAGCCGAAGACCTTGAACGGCTCCTATGGTTATGCGGGATGCAAATTAAAACGCACAATTGGGATACGTTTACTTACACTCTTCTTGACAGCAAAGACAAACCTGCAAAGAAGAAATAGAAAAGCTTCAACACGAAAAGCGTCATTTCCAAAACAAGCTATTTCCGCGCAAGCTATTCAAAGCTTCTAGCCAAAAAGCGTCAAACGGAAATGACGTTATTGGGGTGCAAGCTATTGAAAAGCTTCAATTCCAGCCAGATGACGTTATTTTTTACTCAATAGCTTCGATTCCAGCCAGATGACGTTATTGAAAAGCTTCGATTCCAGCCAGATGACGTTATTCAATAGCTTCAAGCCAAAAAGGCTCAAACGGAAATGACGCTTTTTCTTGGCAAGCTTTTAAAGCTTCTAGCCAAAAAGGCTCAAACCGAAATGACGCTTTTTCCGCGCAAGCTATTCAATAGCTTCGATTCCAGCCAGATGAAGCTATTTTTTAACGAAAAGCTTCAATCTCAGCCAGATGAAGCTATTCAAAAGCTTCAATTCCAGCCAGATGACGTTATTGAAAAGGCTCAACGCAAAAAGGCTCAAACCGAAATGACGTTATTCGGGTGCAAGCTATTGAAAAGGCTCAAGGCAAAAAGCGTCAAACTGAAATGAGGTTATTCGGGTGCAAGCTAATCAATAGCTTCAACGGAAAAAGGATCAAACCGAAATGACGTTATTGGAGTGCAAGCTATTAAAAAGGCTCAACACGAAAAGGCTCAAACGGAAATGACGCTTTTTCCGCGCAAGCTATTTTTAACGTGCTATCCGTACAGTCCAAGATTCCATTTGCGTTTGTAGGCGTGCTATCGCTTTTCCGTTCTCACCGACTTCTTTTCTTATGTCATGAAGTGAGCGTTCTATTGCTTTCTTTTCAGCTTCTTGTATACGACGTGCTTCCTGTCGTTCTTCGGCATAAGTATTGATTTGCATTTGCCTTTCATTAGCATAGCTCATTATTTGGTCATCATACTTTTCAACTACTTGCCTGTATCTTTCCCGTATCTTTTCTTGCTCAACGAAACTATCGCTATGCAGCTTGTCTAACTTCTGCTCATACTGAACGCGCATTTCATCAGATCGCTTTTGGTCCTTAGCTTTACTCCAGATCATATAGATCAAGAATAGACCAGCGATCCCATAATCTACGAGTCCTTGTACGATTGGGTCCATGCTCATGTATACCACATTGTTTTATTGATGTCTCATCCATCTATACAAAAAAGTGACTTGATATCTCAAGGCATCCATACCATGGTCATGCTTTTTAATAGGAACGTCTTTACCTGCGCGTTCAGCCCAGCGGTATTGTCTGAACTCTTTCAAAAGGTTCACACAGTTATCGTGAATTATCAGATGAGGCTTTCCTTCCGCATCTAAGCATAATCGCTCTTTGACGAGGTTAATCGTTTCAGATACACCGAAGTGTTTTGGTGCTGCTTTAGTTTCTATGTTGCAGTTTCGCGCTAAAATCATACGACCGTCCAGTGATTCTGGGTCAGCGACTGTCCACCTCAAAGGGAAATGCTTCTTGAATCTTTTCCTCAGCTCTAAACCATTTTGGAGCGTGGTCCATTCCGTTTTAAAATACTCGTCGATAACATGTAGAGTATCGTCCTTCGGGTCCCACGCAAAAACTAATGCACAGAACGGGTTCTTTACACCGAAGTCAATAGCCATGTCTTTAGGCCAACTGCTCGGTACATCGTGACTCTTAACGACATGTACTTTCTTATTGAACTCAGCATATACAACGCCTTGTTGGTTTGTAAAGTCACCATACAATCGACTTGCTTGTGATTCATCTGACATGTGCCTAACAGCGCGAGAAAGTTTGACAGATGATATCCAAGGATTATCAAGTCCTGATATTGTGTGGTTTACAAATCCGTCCTCTGGGTCATCTATAAAAAGATTGAATGGCCAAGTCAGTCCTTTTAACGGAGTCATGGTCAGTAGGAGCTTTCCTTTGCTGTCAACTACACGCATCATACATTCTTGAAATATGTCTTCCTTATGTTCCTCATCAAGCCAAATTAAAGATATGTCACCACCTGCGCCTTGGTACTTCTCTCGGCCTGCGTCAGCGGACATAGAAATTATTCGGCCTCCGTTCTTGAACTGCAGCTGAGACCGACCTGCGCCAAGCCAGTATTTTTCAGTGACGTTAGATGGGGCGAACTTAGATATCTTCGGCCTGACATACATCAGCGCATCGTTGTAACTGAGAGCAGATGCCCAAACTGTGCTGGGTTGTTTTTGTATCAGGTCAGGTGGTAGATTGTTAATCTTTAGAAACTCCCTGACCCACCATTCATTTGTGCCAGCGGCAAAAGCCACAGCGAGCATGGCGCCCACCTCAGTTTTACCAGCACGATTGCCTCCTGTTATAAGTGTAGCTTCTCGACCGAGGTGGTGAAGTGCTTCGACTTGTGATGTGCGCTTTTCCGTTATATCGCAAGCAGCACAATGCCAGACGTTTGGGCCCACCCGGTCCATCGGTTTGCCGCATCCTATTTGCCTCTTAGACTTATCACCCATTCCGTCCCATCTATGGCAATGCGGAACCCATAGCTTGGCGAGCGCAAGAGGGAAATTGGCAGCAAGCGATAGGACTCGCTGCCTCGTTTTCAGCGCATGTACTAATTCACTCTTTTGTTTCGGTTTTGGCAAAACGACTTCTTACGAAAGCGTCGACTGCGGATTGACCACCCAAATACAATGCCTGTGTAAACCCAGACGTGTACACCATCGCCGACAATACTGATGGGCTAATTTCTTTATGTATTCCTATTCCTATAAGGATAAGCCACATGAGATTCCATATCATAGCGGCTACAAACTTTTTGCTTTGTAATGGTGTTCTTGCTATCCAAGTTTTTTGTTGTCTTGTCATAATCATACCTCGTTAACATCAATGACCGGACCCGAAAATGTTCTGACCATTTCTTCGGTCTCCGCAAGTTGCTTTAACAAGGTAGGAACGTCCAGTTCAACCGCATCAAGCGCATGCTCCTCTTTTGGTGGTGCTCCTATTTGGTAACCGAACCTGCGTTCTAATCGCCAAGCACTGGCACGCCAATCATTTTGTGAAGCAGCTGTAACGATAGACAAATCACGAAGTGCGCACATTGCTTCACTTTTTTTTATGCGGTCGTGAAACTCGCGAAAGTCCCCATCTTCGGCCTCTCGTCCTTTAGCCAGCCATGCGTACAATGTAGCGACATGAACGCCAGCAGCTTGGGCAGCAAGCGACCGAGTAGCACCGACTTCCATAGCTTTACAAATCATGTCCATCTTATTCCTATCAAATTTTGACGGTCTTCCCATTGTGCGCCTCTTCTTTTTTTCTAGCCGAGTTGAGCTTACTCCAATGAGGATACAGAAAATCTTCTGATGCCTTGAACATCTCCTCGGTTGTCATTTTATCAGCATTCAACCGGAGTCGCTTATTCTCTGGGAATGTCTCATAGAAACGACGTGCTTTAGTAAACCTTCCTTTGACCCATGTCAGGTTCTGTTTACTCTTGCGTTTCGCTGCGCGTTCTATATGGGTTTCCATAGATATATCAAGATAAATACATACAGTTTCAAACAATGAAAAGAAGTGACGAAGCTTCATAGATGCAAGTTTATCGCCATCAAGAAAAGTGTACTCAGCGTCCCAGAAATCATTCTTAACCATGTACTTGATTGTCTTATGTATTTGGCTAATCGGTATCGTGTCAGCACCGTCAAACTTATTTCCAGAATAATGACCAGCCGCGCATATCGGGAACTTGGTTGGTTTGTCATCTTTGATAAGACTTTGCTTCATAGCTGACAAAGTTATTTTCGGTGAGTTGATAAGGATGTTGCTTTTCATGTAAAGGAACTGCCTAACCAGCGTGGTCTTTCCTGATGCTGGTGGGCCAACGACATAGATAATTAAACTCATACTGAACCTGCTCTCATTTTGCCTTTTTGGATTTCTTCTTGTGCAGATCCACATTCAGTCATCTTTTCTCTGGCATACATGACTAAGGATATGCGGGAATACTGTTTGTTCTTTTCACCCAAACCTGTTGACTCAGTCATATTTGCATGCCACAAATGAGGGTTAAAAAGTAGGAGTGTATTGTTCTTTAGTTTTGCCCTTATACGATATTCGGGCATGACTAAATCCCAGTTCATAACCACTCCTTTTGTCAGAGTGTAAAGCAAACCGAGACCTCCTTTAAAATCTCCAGTGTCTGTGTGATACGCAGCTTTCACGCTGTTGTTTATCGTTGTCGTTGTAAATGGTGTTCCAGATATAAGCCAATCAGGGTGTATCTTTTCAGCGAATCCCATTGAGTTAGCATACTTAGACGGAGCGTGTTGTTTGTATACGCCACCTAAATGTCTGACAAGTTTCTTTACTTTACCCCATGCTTTTGGGTTGTCTCTATTCCAAGCACATTGCCTACAGCATCGAGCGCGACCACCTTGGCTTTCAAATGCGCCTGCAGTTATTGAGGAGACTTTTGCGCCATAGGTGGTTTTCAAACTGCGGTATCTATGCTGACGCGGAATACCACCATAGTTGCCACGATTTGTATTTGTCGTGTTCCTAAGTTTATACATGGCTGAAAATGCGGGATTATACAATGAAGCTGGAGCGGCATTATCAATCAGAGCCAATACAATCTCACCGTTATCAACGTCACGAACAACGGTCCCACCTGAGATAGATAAATCATAGTCGCGGTCTTCTGCGAAACGGAACTTCAGATCATCAGGTACGACATAGACTTTTTTGGCGGTTATTTGTTTCACAGTTTCAAAGTAGAATGCAATGTTTGTACAACACCGGAAATAGTATCAGTGTGGTTATCAGTTCCGAAGTGCGTAGCCAAATCATTTAGCATCTCAGATATTTGTATGAACTGGTCTTTTGGGTAGTAAAGCTGAATGACTCTCAATCTTGTTTCATCGTCATCGTCATAATCAGCGTCATCATCATCATGCCAATTGTCTTCTGGGTTGGTTTCATTAAAGTCAAAATTAAAATCACTCTCAAGTATGCCGTTGAATTCTTCTACTGAAAAGCCTATGGCTTGAATATCATCATCACTGATATCTTTTATTTCAGCAAAAATGTCTTTCATTTTCATAAAGTCCCACTGAGCTTTTTCGCCAAGTTTATTATCAGCGATCATCAATAGTTTGGCGTCGACCGGGTCTAAGTCTAAAAATCGAACTGGTACTTTTTCAAGGCCAAGTTTTAAAGATGCCGCATAGCGTGTATGTCCAGCGATAATCACGCGGTCTTCTTTTCTGGCTACGATTGGCGACCCGAACTTGAACTTGCGTATAGAATCTGCAACGCTATCAATGGCGTCTTGATTCATTCTCGGGTTGTCTGGGTGTGGGTGAATGGTTTGTATATCAACGAAGACGGCTGCTACTTCTTGGGATTCTGGCATATTAAAGTCCATTAATTAAATCAGTGAGATTGATAGTTGGGAATATCATTTGCTTTTTGCGGTTGGTTTTTCTCATAAGCTTATCAAGCCTTTCACTTCTGGTTTTGAGGGCTGCTACGCATACGACAAGGTCAGCCCAATCAAGCTTCGCTATTTCAGATGGCAGTGTTCCGTAGTTAGTTGCGACAATATCAAGCATGTGAAGATAGTCCTCATCGTTTACGAAAGTTGGCAATCCGAGCAACGGCCTCCTTGTGTCCCTCAAGGGCTTTATCTAAAATGGCTTGCCTATCATTTTCATTAATGACACCGACCCACAGAATGTTTTCTTCGGGGTCTTGTTGTTCTTCAGCGGTCACTACCTTTAAAGTAGACCAGT
>TARA_R100000329_G_scaffold7597_1_pt1 | contig 13253 bp, 18 predicted proteins | sample TARA_R100000329 | Tara Oceans TARA_R100000329 (sample SAMEA2620783) | marine metagenome | biome: marine biome (ENVO:00000447); feature: surface water layer (ENVO:00002042); material: "saline water (ENVO:00002010), including plankton (ENVO:xxxxxxxx)" | depth 5 m | reverse complement strand
TCTCAGCGTGTAAATTTTTTTTAGAGAAGCCTAATGCAAGAACTAATGAGATTAAGACAATAGAACATAACCACATAAACCAATCTTGTTTCATTTAACACCTCCAACGTTTACGTGCCTGGCGTAATCTTGAATTAGGATCTTTTGCTGCTTTAGGAAACTTTTTCATTTGTCCTGCACTTCTAGCACAGAACGACTTTCTTCTTTTTGCTGCTTTACTACCGGGCTTAACTTTACCTGTCACAGCAGTTTTTAATTTAGAACCAGGATTCTCTCGTCTATAACGAGCAACGCCTGCTTTAGTCATTCCCGCTCCAGATTTAGTGGAGCGGAAATATTTTTTTGTTTTTGGCGGTTGTTTATCTGCCATGTTCTACCCTAGCAGAAGAAGAACGTTACCGCATCAATATTCGTCAAAGTAGAAACATGAATGTCGCTAACACGAATACCATTGGACGGAATGTTAACTGAGTGCGTGGTAGATGCATTGAAATCAAGATCAAGCACGGTGGCCCCACCATTACCATCAGTAACAGTAAGTCGAGGTGTGCCTGAAGCTGTTTTCAACTGTATCTGGCGGATACGTGCAGGACCAACACCGACAGAACCGGTAGCAGTAATGCGTTTTGATTTTACGTCAGAATCAGCCATCATTTACCCCCTTACGCTATTGTAGCGCCATTGTTTCCAACAACAACCCATCCTGCTGTGCCGTAAACAAGAACTACACCGTCTCCAACGTCATTAAAAGTGATTGTGGTACCACCAGCAAGAGTTGTTGGAGTTAAAGTCCCGTCTCCTCCGTCAACGATCATTGTGATAATTTTTACTTGACCAGTTGAACCATTAGCGAGAGTAAGTGCATCTGCACCAGTTGTTGTTACTTCAGTAATTAGATCTGTAAGATTAACAGCTCCTGCACCACTTAAAGATTGCACGGAACCTGTAATGATGTTGCTGTAAGAAGTTCCTACAGTAATCGCACCTGTAGTTGCGTTTTTTGAGATTGATTCAAAACCGTTTTCTGATCTGACTGGTCCTGAAAAAGTTGTATTTGCCATTATAAACCTCCTAGGTTGTATAGACCGATTACATAGTCTCTATACCGTCTGACTAGCTCAGTCTATGTAATCTATTATGCTAGTGATTCTATTAGAGCATAAAAAAAGGGCGCAGTCAAAGACATACGCCCTTCAATTAATAAGTGTTTATTAAGCGCCAGATGTGCCGAATATACCTCTAGGATCTGAGAAACCAAATGAGTATCTCTCTCTAGCTTTATATCTTGCATTGCCTGTATCGAAATCACCCTCCATAGCTGTGCTCATTGGAGTTCTCACGAAATGCTTTAGACCGTTTGGTGCATCAGTTTTAATGAAGAATGCGTCTGTGTCAGTTAAGAAGTGGTTTACTACGTAACCTTCAGGAATCATTCCCATGTTTCTGATAGCATTGATGTCATTGTCTGATGTACCTACTCTTAAAGTAGAGTTCATTAATCTGTCCGCAGTGAACTGTAGTTCCTTTGGAATAATTAATTTTCTACCTTGAGTAGCTATTTTTAGACCACGCTCATCAACAAACGCAGCAATGTCAATTAAAGATTGCTCAAGAGATGTTTCGTTTAAATCAGCATCTGTTGACAATCTATTTGCCATTGTACCACCAACTGCTAATGGATGTTGAGTGTTTATAAGTGAAACACCATCACCACCTGGGTTAGTACCCGCAGCACCGGCACTAGCAAAAGCTGTGTTTAAAACATCAGCAGCTTTGACTTGCTTTGTGTTTGCCATTGATCTTGCAAGAGCTTTTGTGTAACGAGAAGAAAGTTGATCGTAGAGATTATCTTCAATCGCTTCTTCTGTGATTGCAAAACCTAATGCAATTGTTTCGTGTGTGTAACGAGAAGTGTAAGCTTCGGTTGCTGTGTCATAAGAGATTGAACCTCCCTCTGACTTGGTTGGAGCAGATCCGAAACCTGATAGCATTACTTCTTCTTCGAACGCTCTGTCAGATGACTCTTGATCGAAAATTTCTGTATGCTCTTGCTCGTAACGTGAATATTCCATTCCAAACAGTGCATTTAGACCTGGTTCTAACTCTTTAACGAGTTGACTTCTAGATATAGCCATAATTTAACCTCCTATATGCCTGTTGTGTCTGTTAAGGAATGTAAGTTGATTTTGACAAGAATGTTAGCATTCGCTGATGCGAAATCATTATTATCTGGATCTGTTGAAAGACCTACAACCCTAAAGTTTGCTCCAGCGTTGGTGGTAAAAGTGCTACCATCAATTTTTACAGCAGAGATACCTGATTTATTTGATCCTGCTGAGTAAGTTGCGATATTAGCGTTTGTACCCACTTGAGCCTGTCCTGCATTACTGTCATCACATTTGACTTCAAAAATTACATTTGGGTCATCGATAACGAATGCTTTAATGTCGTCCGCTGCTATGCTGCCCGGATAATGATTGCTGAATGTAGGTTTCCCTGTTGTAGGGTCTGTATATTCACAACCATTAAAAATTCCAAGAACCTCAGCACCGGCACTTGATCCAATGTCAATAGCGCCATTAGCAACTAAGATGACTGGATCGCCTTGATAGATTGCGGAACCTTCGTTATTTCCAATTGTATACTCTGTTTGGCCCTGATTGTTATAACCACTACCAAGCATTTTTACTGGACGAAATCCGAAACCTGAGCTTTGATTTGCCATTTTATTACTCCTTCGTAATACATGTTGTTAGTTTGGTTAAAAACAAATGTGCCGACTACGACTTGTTTCCTTTACCAAAAGTTACATTGGTTCGCCTTTGGGGTTTGCTGATCGGCATCCGTGGATCCTCGATTTTCAATAGGTCACTGTCCATAGCCTCTTTTTGGCTTTCGGTTAACCCTTTAAAATAGTCATTGCGTTCTTCAACTAACTCTATTGGCATTCGAGCTAACAACAACCCTCCTACCCCTATCACACCAGCGTGCTTACCATCTTCAATGGTCGGAAGTTCCCAATCAGGATACTCGTCGGCTCGGACTAATTCCCAACCTTCTCGTAATTTTCCAGAGATATTTTTATAATCATCAAAACCTCTGACTGAGTCCCTAATCCATCGATGCTTGTAACCATCTGGAGCTGGGGGTGCGTCTAATGATGAAGGTCTAGTCCAACCTTTTTTACGAGCTGTCTTTTCCCTAGTATCACTAGATCTTAGCGTTTTATTTACCATATTGTCTCCAATCTATACATATTTTGCGTATTCTTCAAGGGGTACACCTAATTTTTTCGCAATTGCTACTTGACTAGGAGTTAGCTTTACCTTTTTTGAACCGCCTGTTGTTTTTGAACGAGAGGCAGAAGCAACCACTTGTGGTGCTCTCTCTTTAGTTTCTTTGACTTCTTCTTCTTGTTTTTGCTCAAACTTATGAGGAAATTGATTTTTCATATATGAATTGATTTCTTCATAATACTCATCGCTTTTAGGGTCATAACCTTCTTTTAAAAGTTTTTTATGATGAGCTAAAGCAGTAAAAGTCATTGCTTCATCTTGACCGAACCATTTGTTTTCTGAAGCCCATTGCTCGGCTCGTGGATCGGGTTGTCTTGGAGCAGGTTGTTGTGGTTGAGACTGTCTTTCAGCCATTAAACCTTCTTGCTGTTTTTGCAAGTTCTCTCTTTGTTGTTTAGAAGCAACTGCTCTCTCCTCTTCGATAGCTAGCCTGGTTAAAGCTCTTTGAGCCTCTACTTGTGCATTGATATCATTGTTATAAAGAGCATCTTGATAAGCTTTTTTAGCTTGCTCAATTTGAGATTTTACTCTCGTCTCATATTCACTAATATAATTTTCGTCTAAAGATTTAATCTTATTTTCGTAATCTTCATATTTTTTCTTTGCATTTTCTGCAAAACGAAGAGCTTCCTGTTCTCTTTGCTCAGTCTTCTCTATCCTGTCCAAAAGTTTTTTAATTCTTCTTTGAACATTTTTAGAATACTTATCTAAGCCGTCATCTTTAGAATCATCATCTTTAGAATCATTATCTTCAGTTTTTTCTTCTTGTTTATCTTCAGTGGAAGCCTCTACTTTTTCTTCTTCAGCTTTATTCTCTTCAGTAGATTTATCTTCCTGTTGAAGTTCAACCTCTTGACCCTCTCCTGTGGTGTCAAGGTCTACCATTTTTTCTTCAGCCATAATTGTCTCCTTTAATAAAGGGTTAGTACATCTTTAGGATCATCTAACTTTGCTAATACTTCATCATCATTAAGAATGCGAATTTCTCCACCTTCAATCTTAACTCTGGAGCCTGCATATTTTGCAAACACAATCCAATCTCCTTTTAGACACCAAGGTCCATTAGGAAATTTATTTTTATCAGCATAAGCATCTGGTCCCATATTTAAAATTAAACCAACATTGGTTGTTAATTGTTGTTCTTCTATCGCTTTATCTGTCAACAATAAACCACCTTTGGTTTTTTCTACTCCCTTATAAGGAAGCACCACAATTCTCCAGCCTGTTGCTTGAGGAACTCTGTCCATAGCAGGCTTTTTATTATCTTCTTTCTTTGTTTCTTTTACTTTAGGTTTTTTACTAAAACCTTCTGGTAATATTATTTTACTCATCTTTCATCACCTTTTTATACAAATCTTGATAATCTATCAAAAACTGTTCTAGTCCATGTAGCTTACCTAATTGATATTGGTATTCGTCAAAAGATTTCAAAGATCTTGATAATAAATCTTCTTTCTTTTCTTCGATCTTCTGTTGAATTAGTTTTTTTACTTTGTAATCGAAATGTTCCACTATTTGTCGGAGTTAATTTTTTTCAACTTTTCAAAGCTGCGGATTCCGGACATGCCCAATAATGCCATGACAAGCGGCATGAGAACCCCTAAATCAAGAGAAGGTAATGGATCTGTTTGAATACTGAAAGCGGCTAAAAAGAAAGCAATAAATTGTTTCAATACGAATTCCCACAATATTGCTAGGGCACAGGACATTCCGATGAGGGGGCGCCACGACCGCTGTAACATTCCTGATAAACCACCTGCCACTGATTTAGCATCAGCCAAGTTGATATCCATTTGTTTAGAATTAATTTCGTTTTCTAGTTCTTTGAGTTTGTTTCTTGCGGCAAGTTTCTCTTCCTCACTAGTATGGACACTGTCGATTACTTTACCGACAGTGTCTACTAAAGATCCGCCTAAAATTTTTGATAACATTGTTTAGAGGTATTGAGCTACGGCCCAACCGATAACTACGCCGATTACAAGCCATTTCTTCTTTGGGTGCTTTTCCCAAAGATCCTTAATCCATTTTTGCATTAGAATACTCCTTCGAATTTAAGACCTTTAGAAGCGATACCATAACCTTTTTTACGCTTCTTATCCTCTGGCACAGATTTAATTTCTACCATCTTATCTGTAGGAATAGCTTCGCCTTGAGAGGAAGGTCCTTTTTTGGGTGGTATTGTTTTGGTTAACTTTTTAGTCATTAGTGTAATGTTAAACTATTTTTAGGTGTTTGCAACTTACTAATTTGAGTAGTTATATAGGTGTCTGCAATATACTCTCCATAAGCATCTACCATTGCCTCACGACTCATACTTAACATTACTTGAGCTAATTCAACAAGATCTACTCCTTTTGCTGCTTGATCTTGAACAAAGCCCCTTGTTTCGTTAATTATTTTTTGAACACGTGCTTCTGTTTTTTTATCTATCATATCCATAATGTAATATGGCTTAGGCACTTTTTCTACTCTTCTTTTCAACTTTATTTATTGTGCCTTTATTCTTAGAAGCGTAAAATACTTTTTCGCCTTCTTTCTTTCCATATGTTTTTTTCATAGATTTCATGATTTTTTTACCCTTTTTGTTTAGAGGCATCTCTTCTCTCCTGGTTCAATGTTTGAGTTGTCATTTTATCATACTGAACTTCTGCACGCTTATCTGCAATATCATAATCTTTTTGTATTCTTGCTTGATCAGTCGCAACTTTTTGTCTGAGTTTTTCAGCATCCAATTGTAGTTTAGCTGCATCTATTTGAGCGTCTGCTTGATCTTTTTGTGCCTCTTGTTGTAATTCTTGTCTCTTTAATTCTACAACTGGATCAGGTTTTCCTGCACCGGATAATTGTTGTGATAATTGTTTTAATTGCTGCATTGACTGAGCTTCAAGTTGAGCAATCATTGTAGCCATTTGTTCAGGAGACATAGGTTGTTGCTGTGACATCATCATTGCCTGCTCTTTTGCTTTTAAAGAAACATGCTCCAATACGTGTTTTTGAAGCTTCATGGCCATCGGAGGATTACCTAAAATCATTTGATTAGTTCCAAAAATTAAATGGTTTTGAATGTGAGCGTCATGATTTTGTCCTTCGTAAGCTCGCATTAAATTTCCATCTAGTAAATCTGCGTGCTCCATTGCTGGATCTTTTGGTTCAACTGGAGTATCTTTTCTTAAAATCTGATCAACATCCTTTATTCCCAGGGCCTCATACATTCTTCGATAAGCCTCTTTCATGTTATGTAAATCAGGAGCGCTTTGAGCTAACTGTAGTTCTGTTTGAGCTAAAGTCACTCTTTGTGCAGTAGAGAATATATTAGGATCAGAAACTGGTAAAACATCTAAGCTGCCATCAAAGTCTTCTGCTTTAATGGTGCGATCTGCACCCTCTACAGCATAAGGATATGTTTCTGGTAAATAATCAGCAAACACTTTGTATAAAAGTTTAAATTCTTTTTTCTGAGAATAATAACAACGCTTATGAATCGCTGACATGATTCGAGATCCACGCTCCAATAAAGCAATGGTTGTTCCGACAGGAGCTTGTTGATTAGCATCACCTACTTGCATGTCTGCAATAGAAGCAAAACGTTGACCGGACTGAACTACAAAACCTAACAAACTATATAAAGTTTGTGATGGCTCTTTATAAGGAAGGGGCATAAAAGAATTTCTTAAGTCACCGTTCGGCGCATCAATGTCTCTAAACTCTCCAGGCTGTAAAGGATCAGCGTCATCTCTCATACGAATACCACGAGATTTAAATCCTGCTGGTAAATTTGATAAAGTTCCTGCATCTAATAATTGTCGTAAAATATCAGTAGCTGTTCTTGATAATCCACCTATCATGTGAATTAAACCAAAACCATAAAAACCTAATCCTGGCAAAAATTTATAATGAACAAAATATTGTTTCTTCATTTTCTTTGAATCATCTTTTTCAAAGTTTCGACGAATGCCAACAACTTGACTTGATCCATCTTCAATGGTGACAATATAAGGAATTTTAATTCCTGTTTTCTCTCCCATCTGATCTCTGTCTTCGAAATTTTTTAAATCAAGAGATACATGAAACTCATAAAGCTTAATTGCTTTATCAGCATAACTTGGTCTTATCCCCTCTAATTCATCATATTTCTTTTGTACTTCATCAGCTTTATAATCTGAGGGTAAGATATCGACATCCTTATAAAAACCTGAAACTTGTTTTTTTCTAAAATCATTATAGCTCATGTTAATAACTTGACAGATTCTTTCACAGCTATCTAAGTCTGTAGCTAAATAATTAACAACTAAATCTTCTGCCGGGACAAACTTAGAAACAGGTCTATCCATTAATTCATCGTAGTAAATTTTTTTAAATGTCGATCCCGCTAAAGGTAAGTGAAATAACATTTGATCATACTCAGGAGTGTAATCTTCCATTTTGTTCATTAACTGAAAATTCATAAACTCTTGAACGCGTCCGGCCTTTGCATATTTTTCTGGAGTCTCATCTCCCATGACGACTGTTCGCACAGGACCACCCGCTGGTAATAGTTCTTTAAATGCGGTTGCCTGGAACTGAGTTGCACTCTCGGCTAATAGTGGGTGAGTCGCGGAACTAGCTCCGCGAAAAGGATTTGTTCTCTCTACAAACTTCAAACCTAAAAGATCTAAACCTTTAATGTAAGCGTCTTCCCAATCTTTACGAGAAGACTTGTCGCTTTCAAAGTCTGCCATTAATTCATCAGATAATTCACCTAGTTCTCCATCTTCTAAAACTTCTGCTAAGTTTGAGTAGAACTCTACCTCTTCAGGGATCGCGGCCATTGGATCGAAGTCAAGAATTGCTCCTCCCTCTTCATCCATTTGAATTTCTAAACCTTCAGGAGTAGGAATAGGTTGACCGTCAATTTCTACTTCAGTTTCTTTTTTGATGATCTCTAATTCAGGCGGCCCACCTACTTGATACAAACCTTTATCGATATTATCTGCCATTTTTTATTTATACCACCTAATCGGTGTTTTACAACATGTCTATTTCAGGCAAAGGTATTACGTAACCGCCTTTTTTCTTTTTTGAGACATTAATTTGATTCTTAGTGCCATCGCTCGATGAAAGGCTTCCTGAGGAGACATTTGACTGTTCTTCGAGGAATTTTTGGGCGACCTCCGAATATTTTTTTGGTTCACTTGGTACTCCTAACTTTGTATATAATCCTTGCTCATAGTACCATAAAATTGCTTGTGCGTCACGAACAGATAAATTAGTCAAAGAGGCCACTTCATTCATGAACCTAATAAACTGAGCCCTCTCTTTTTGAGACCTAGGCTGATCAGCAACTATAATATTTCCCTCTTTATTTGTCAGTATATTACCATCTTTGTCTCTGACAAACATATTGCCAAAACGTCTATTCATTCCTCTAACGTTCCATATATCAATAACGTTATTATCTGACTGACCGTGCAGATTAGCGAGGAAAGGACCTAGTTTAGGTCCAAAGGCATCTGTTCCATACATTCTTTTATCGTCAATTCCGATTGTTTCTCCAGATTTAATATCTAGCTTCGGATCAATAGCTCCTAGATTAGCTAAATCTTTTCTTAAAGCATTTATTTCTCTTCTAGAAATAGGTTCAAATAAAAAAGACATAAAACCTTCTAAACCTTTTTGATCGATTAATTTTTGAGCAAAATCAATTTGTCTTTTTAAATTAGTATTTCTATTCCATTGCTTGTTTGTAACTGGATTGATAGGAGGTAGTTTTCCTGTTTCAGTGAAAGTATTAATCATTTGAATCGCAATTTTAAAATCTCCTCCAACAGGAGTCATTGCAGAAGCAATGCCAGTCAAAAATAAACTTAATTCTTTTAAAAGAGGGTCCTCTATAACTTTAGGATTTATTTTTTCCAATAAATCCATTGATTTTTTTACATCTTCGTCATACCACCCTTTTCCTGTGATATCTTGAGTGAGCTGATACTCTATTTCAGACACTGCCTCGTTAACTGCTGATTTAAAATCCTCTGAGTTATATAGGTCTCTCGTTTTTCCTGAATCTAAAAAAGTTAAGATATCATTGACAAGTATTTTATTATTCTTACCTGAACCTGTAACCTTAATATCTTGAGCTATAAAATCTGGTCCAGAGAATATTTGATTAGTAATATTTTCTGCTTTACCGAAAAATTCTCCTGCCTTTTTTCCTTCAATATCATATCCAAGTATTTTTACATCGACAGGATTACCTTTTTCACTAATAAAATCTGCATTTAATAAAATATCACCTGCTTCTGTTAATGATCTTCCGTAATTGTACGTCTGTTGATTAGCAAACTGTTCTTGTCCACTTGGGGCGCTAACAGTAATGTAAACAGGAATAGGGGTATCAGGATCTATTCTTCTAAAATACTCTGCTCGATGTCTTCCTTCATGACCACTGATTTTTATTTTTCCGTCTTCATTTAAACGACCGTTTAAAAAAGGAACTGTCAATGGAATATTTGTGTTTTCATACAGCCTCAAAGCTGTCTTTGACTCTACAGTGTTAAAATCTATTTTTCCAGCCAACTTTAAAAAGTCCTCTGGTTTCATGTAAGTTAAAACTCTGTTTCTATATTGTGTAACATTACCTGGAAAAGATTCAGTGGGATACTCAGCAAAAAATTTTCCTCCAGCAGCATCAGCAATATATCCTCCTTTATCAATCGCTTCCTGTTTATAATTAATATTAGGATCTCCTTTGACATAATCTATAATAGGTCCATCGAAAAGTTCTTTGTTAAGTCTTTCTTGAATTTCTTTTTCTTCATCAGATGGATTTTCTGGCGGCTCAAGAATTGTCATAATCATGTCTTGTAATCTAGGTGCAGGGGCCGCGGTCATTCCTACATCCTCCACTTTTGTTTTTTGTTCCGGGACATCAGGAGTGATCAACGGTTCAGGTTTCGTTGTTGTCTCTGGTGTTGACAAAATTTGATCCATAGAAACTTCAGGAGGCAAAAATATTTTTCTATTTAATTCTTCGTTAAATTTTCTCTCTGCTTCAATATCGGATTCTTTAGGAGCATAAACTTCTCCAGCAGGAGTTGATTGAATTTGATTAACAACAGAGCTAATAGGAGATCCTACTAAAATATTCAAAACATCATCAAAAGGAATTTGATTATTAGAAAGCGCATTCATTATTTGATTGGCATTCTGTGCACCAACCGTACTAATTAATAGTGGCCCTAAAATTTTAGGGTTCGATGCTGCCTGCTTTAAAATTGCTACGGGTATTTGTTGTACCATTAATCGCCTTCCACGGTCCGCGTTTCGCTGGTCAATGACCTCTTGTCATCTTCCACGATCAGACCTCTATCATGGGTTATACCTTGTGAATCATATTTTTCCAACAATTCAATAAGCTCATCCTTCGACATCTGATCCATACTTTCATCTGTTTTATTTTTCAGATCATAGAATCCTGCCACACGACCCCGGGCCACTTCTGCGTTGATGGCTGCTGAGTAGTGTTTGTCACCGCGGGCCTCGTCCCGCATTTCTTTGAGCGCGGTTAAATGAGAAGCCATGGAGACACCGGATGTCTCATACAAATCTTGTTTCATCTCATTAATCGCTTCGACAATATACGGATTAATTTTAGGATTTAATAATTCATAAGCCGTTTGCCGGGCACGGTTTTCGGAATATCCTGCCTTGCGGGCCGCCTCGCTTGCGGAAATTTTACCTGTTAAGGTTCCCTGGACGTAGTTCGTAACGAACAACATCTGCTTGGGTGTTAACTTTTGTTTGAGTCTTCGATCTTCCGGATTTATTTTTTTAACCATTGTAGTATTCATATTTGCGTTGGCTCCTTGGTATGTAGTTGTCCATATCATCATCATCAGCTAATTCGACCAAGTTTCCTTGGCGATATCTTAACAAAGCTAACGTCATTGCGTCAACCATGTCGTCATGTTCTCCATAAGGGAACGAAGCACACTCTTCCATCATTTCAATTGCAAAGTCATCATCGGATCGCCAAACGTGGCCCGCTTCAAATATAGGGGCGACTGTATTGACACGGACATGTTTGTCCTGACCGCGGTTCGGGGAGTATGCTGTCGCGTGAATGCCCGCGCGCCGCAGCTCGTGGATCAAGGGCATCCCTGTCGCTTTCGCTTCAATAATAACTAGCTCAGGGTCCCAGTACCTAAGATTTTCCATGGCTTCTTTTTTAAGCTCCGGAAAATCCCATCGACCTTTTTCGACATCTAATAAAATAATATGAGGCTCTCTTCCTTCATCTGGATAAAATATTCCCCAGGTTGCAATAACAGAATAGTCCGCCGTTTCTTTTTTTGAAAATGCAGTATCGTATGTTTGAATTTTAAAGTAACACTCAGGTATATTAGGTTTATCCCACACTCTCCACCACTCACGTTTAATAATACTGGTTCCATCGTAAGTAGGATTTTGCTGCCACTGCGCGTTCCACTTACTAGGAACAAGGGATGCTTTTACTTTGTCTAGTTCTTCGAGCTTCCAATACTGTGGCCAAATAGGTTTTCTTTTTTCTTCGTCATCATCCTCTAAGATTGCAGGAAATTCTACGACATCCCACTTGTCAGCTTTTATGTCAGCCATTTTTTTAACTAATTGTGCGGTAAGATCTTTTTGAGACCAGCGAGTCATGACAATGGCAATAGATCCTCCAGGTTGTAAACGCTGTCGAGGACCTGATGTGTACCATTCGTAGGCATTATCCATTGCAGTTTCTGATAATGCATCTTGTTCTGAATGAGGATCGTCAATAATTAATAAATCAGCACCACGACCAGTAATAGCTCCACCAACACCAGCAGCAAAGTATTCACCGCCGTGATTTGTTTCCCATCTACCAGCCGCCTGGTTATCAGTTCTTAAAGTTACACCAGGGAATATGCGTTTATATTCTTTTGAATTCATTAAATTACGAATTTTTCTTCCGAATCTGACTGCGAGCTCGCCTGTATGAGTAGCTTGAATGATTTTTAATCTAGGATTGATGCCCATCATCCATGCTGGGAACAAATAACTCGCAAATTCTGACTTTGTGTGCCTAGGTGGCATGTTAATGATTAGGCGACAAGCTTTTTCAGTAGAAAATTTTTGAAATTTCTCTGATGTCCGTAAATGATGTGGTCCTTCGACAAACTCAGGCCAAACCGCTTTAACAAAACGCATAAAATTAGTGCGTGCGCCTTCTTGTTCGATCTTTTGACGAAGCAAAACCATTGCTTTTAGTTGTTCTTTATCAAGATTTTTATATTTTTCTATGTCCATATATAAATTTTACTCCATGACTGTGAAAATGCTGCTAGACCTAGGCCGCGCGCTGCAGACGCCGGGCCAAAAATCCGTGGGTGGGGGTAAAAATTTGTTCGCATTGTGTTCGTTTTCTCTAAGTACCTAGGCCCTCGGACCGCGATTGTTGCATAATCTATATTATCGGTCCTTTCAACTCTATATTTTTCAACGTTTTTCGCATTTCATTTCCCCGTTTCGGGAATGCCACTATATATAGTGGGTCGATTGTCGAGTTGATCGCGGATCGCGTCCCAGTTTTTTCGGTCATCGGCTCGCGCACAGGGCTCGACGGGTCCATAATCAATAAAGCTTATCTTATCCGATCTATACAGAAGAATTTCTCTCGTGGAGAGGACCCTCTGCAAGATAAATAACTTATCGAATATCTTTGAGTATTTATGATGAAAAGCTTTCTGATGTGGTCTCAGACTTTGTAACAATTTATCTCGCTCGCAAACCTTACATTCTATAAAAAGAACTTCTTTGTTTTTATTGAACAAGATCAAATCTGGAAAACCATTTATTGTAGTAGTTTCAATACGAATAGGCGAATAATCAGATAACTTTTCTTTAACCATTTTATACAAATTCTTTTCTGGTCCAGCCATAATTACACCGTTACATTATTTCATATAATGAAAC
>TARA_R100000329_G_scaffold75767_1_pt1 | contig 13319 bp, 14 predicted proteins | sample TARA_R100000329 | Tara Oceans TARA_R100000329 (sample SAMEA2620783) | marine metagenome | biome: marine biome (ENVO:00000447); feature: surface water layer (ENVO:00002042); material: "saline water (ENVO:00002010), including plankton (ENVO:xxxxxxxx)" | depth 5 m | reverse complement strand
ACCAACAACATGACAGGATTTGCTCAGGCACAGGGTGGACGTTTCTATAAAACAATGAATGCGTACAACATCAACGCAGAACATGTGGTGCACATGAGTATGTCAGATGGAATGGACAACTTATTTCCGTTTGGACAATCGGTATTGGAACAGGTATTCAAAGTTTACAAACAGAAAGAATTACTGGAAGACGCTATCATAATTTACAGGGTACAGAGAGCACCTGAAAGAAGAGTGTTCTATATCGACGTGGGTAACATGCCAACACACTTGGCCATGCAGTTTGTTGAAAGAGTAAAAAATGAAATAAACCAAAGAAGAATTCCAAGCACATCTGGTGGTGCAAACTTTATTGACGCCACATACAATCCAATGAGTATCAACGAAGACTACTTCTTTCCGCAGACAGCAGAAGGAAGAGGATCTAAAGTGGACACACTACCAGGAGGTACTAACCTTGGTGAGATAGATGATCTTAAATTCTTTACAAACAAACTGTTCAGAGGTCTAAGAATACCAAGTTCATACCTACCAACTGGTCCAGATGATTCACAACAGCAGTATAACGATGGCAGAGTGGGCACAGCATACATCCAAGAATTGAGATTCAACAAATATTGTGCAAGATTACAGAGCATGTTGAATCCTACATTTGATGAAGAATTTAAACTATGGGTAAGATCCAAAGGTTACAACATAGACAACGGTATGTTTGAACTGAAACTGAATCCACCGCAGAACTTTGCTCAGTATAGACAAACGGAAATGGATCAAGCACGTATACAATCATTCTCACAGGTGGCAGAACTGCCTTACATGAGTAAACGTTTTGCACTAAAAAGATTTTTAGGATTGAGTGAAGAAGAAATGGCAAGAAATGCTGAACTGTGGGCAGAAGAAAACAATGTGCCACAAGGCAAGAAAACCAAAGCAAATCAACTGCGTGGTGCAGGTATCACACAGGCAGGTATTGCCAGTGATTTAGATCAGTTTGCTGAACCGACAGCAGAGCCAGATTCACCAAATCCAGAGGCACCGGCCACAGGAGCACCAGGACAAACACCAGGCGGTGGCGGAACAGTGCCAGGCGGCACAGGTGGTGGTACTCCAGGACAAGGTTAAATACGTTTATGAAACTGAATGAATTCTTTGTACACACCGAAAACGGCTTTGAGCAGGACAAAAACTACGAACCTGACAATGATATATCTGTGCTAGACAAAGATGACACTAGAAAAACAAGACTCACACTCAGAGACATCAACCAAATGAGACTGGCATCAGAACAACACGATGCACAGCAGAAAGAAGAAGCCGTATTTGTTCAAAAAATGTACGGCACTCCCGCACCAGACGATAACTTAACACTGTAATGGGTGACACAGCATTTGTATTAGGGAACGGAGAATCCCGAAGAGGCATACAGATTGAAGAACTCAAAACACACGGTACAGTATATGCCTGCAACGGAGTCTATAGAACTGACACTCCACACTATCTTGTGGCAGTTGATCCCAAAATGCTTTTGGAAATTGGCGAGACTGATTATGCTATCAACAATAAAGTATGGTCCAACTACAATTCGCAATATGCCAAACACAAGAAAATACTGGATCATGTGCAGTGGTTCAAACCCAGCCTAGGCTGGTCAAGTGGTCCCACAGCACTGAGAATGGCCTGTGAGCATGGATATAAGGACATTTATATACTAGGTTTTGATTATCAAGGGCATAGCCAGGGTTCAGGCTTTAAATTTAATAATGTGTTCAAAGATACCCGCAACTATAAACGAGCCAAAGACGAAGCAACGTTTTATGGTAATTGGATGAATCAAACCAAACGTTGTTTGAAAGACTTTGCCGGAATTAAATTCCATCGTGTGATACCAAAAGACTGGTTCACGCCAAAAGATCTTGCCTGGAATGAAAATTTATCCCATCCGATCAAAGAAGATTTTGTAAAACAATTCAATCTCACCATAAAATCCTAAAAAAGACACCTTTTTAGGGCCTATTCTAGCACCGTTTTTGCCGTTTTGTTGTAAATACTACTGCTTATAAGTACAAATCGATATTAAACAAGGAGCACGTGTAAAATGTCAAACAATAAATTTGAATCGTTATTAGAATTACTAATCAACGAAGAAAACGACAAAGCAGAAGCACTTTTCCATGAAATAGTAGTAGAAAAATCAAGAGATATCTACGAAGGTTTAGCGGAAGAGCCTGCAAAAGAAGAAGTAAAAGAAACAGAAGCAGAAGATAAAGTAGAAGAAACTTCAGAAGAATCTACAGAAGACAAAGTAGAAGAAACTTCAGAAGAGTCTAAATCAGACGAACAAGTTGACGAAGTTGTTGAAATAGAAGACGAAGCAACAGAATCTGAAAAAACAGAAGAAGAGTCAATTGAAGAAGTTGGTGGCGATGCTACTGACGAATTAGTCAAAGATATCTCAGCAGACGAAGAAGGCGCATCAGAAATGCACATGGGTGGTGATAAAGCCGCTGATGACATGGAAAAAGACATGGATGGCGACAAAGAAGATGATGCTGAAGACATGGAAGACAGAGTTGTTGATTTAGAAGATGCTTTAGACGAATTAAAAGCAGAATTCGAACAAATGATGGCAAAGAAAGACGGTGACGACGAAGAAAAAGACGAAACTGTTGAAATGCCAGCAGAAACTCCAGTTGAAGCGGAAGTTCCAATGGAAGCGGCGCACAAAGATGCAAAAGGCATGAAAAAAGAAGCAATGCATGGCAAAGATAAAGATAAGAAAAAAATGGATGAATACAAAATCCAAAAATCTGCCGACACTGCTGACCATTCAGACAAAGGTGCCAAGTCTCCATTACAATCATCAAGCAACAAACCAGTAAACAGTGCCAACGCAAAAGGCATTAACCAAGGTGGTGCAGATGAAAAAGGAAGACCGGCTCCGAATGCTCAAAAAATGAGTGATTTTGAAAATTCACCAGGCAAAGACAAAGGTACATCTTACAAAAAAGAGATGAAACCTGTTACTGCTGACGGATCAGAAAAATCTGCTAAATCACCAATCACTGGCAAGTAATTGCTAGTCATAGGTAAAGGAGTTTGGAATGTCGCTATATCTTAGAGAACATCTAACTTACGATCAGGCTAGAGTACAGATCTTACACGAAGGCGAACACGGCAAAGATTTGTACATGAAAGGTATCTGTATTCAAGGAGGCATCAAAAATGCCAATCAGAGAGTTTATCCTGTATCGGAGATTGCAAAAGCAACCAAGACACTCAATGACCAGATCAGTTCAGGTTATTCTGTTCTCGGAGAAGTAGACCATCCAGATGATTTAAAAATTAATTTGGATCGTGTGTCACATATGATTACTGAAATGTGGATGGACGGTCCAAATGGATACGGTAAAATGAAAATTTTACCAACACCAATGGGTCAACTTGTCAAAACTATGTTGGAATCAGGTGTGAAATTAGGCGTATCGTCAAGAGGAAGTGGTAACATTTCTGAATACGGTGGCGGTGAAGTTTCAGACTTTGAGATCATCACAGTTGATGTTGTGGCCCAACCTTCGGCACCAGGTGCTTACCCAACGCCAATTTACGAACACCTAATGAACACCAAGGGTGGTAACATGGCAAAAGGGTTGGCGGCTGAAGTGAGAAATGATGCAAAAGCACAAAAGTTCCTCAAAGAGGCACTTACAAACATAATAAAGGACCTAAAATAAGATGATCGACGCAATATCAAAACTTGTTGAATCAGGCGCTATCTCAGAAGATGTACAAAAGAGCATCCAAGAGGCTTGGGACAACAAAATCAAAGAAAACAGAGAAACTGTTAGTGCTGAGTTAAGAGAAGAGTTTGCTAAAAGATATGAGCATGACAAATCTAACATGATCGAAGCAATAGACAAAATGATGACTGAGAAATTATCTGAAGAAATCACTAAGTTTGTTGAAGACAGAAAAGCATTAGCACAAGAAAAAATTGCTTACAAAGAAAACGTAGGCAAACATTCTGCTAAATTAGAATCTTTTATACTTTCTAAATTATCAGAAGAGTTAAAAGAACTACACGATGACCGAAAAGGTGTTCATGAAAACTTTAAGAAAATGGAAGAGTTTGTAGTAAATGCTCTTGCAAAAGAAATTAAAGAGTTCCATGAAGACAAAAAAGGCGTTGTGGAAACGAAAGTCAAACTAGTAGCCGAAGCCAAAAAACAAATGGCTAAGATGAAAGAGGCTTTCATTACAAAATCTGCTAAAGTTGTAGAAGCGGCAGTGAACAAAAAACTTTCAGAAGAGATCAAAGCACTGAAAGAAGACATCACATCTGCAAGAGAAATCAACTTTGGTAAGAAAATATTCGAGGCGTTTGCTTCAGAGTACCAGAATTCTTACTTAAATGAGAAATCTGAGACTGCGAAGTTAATGAAAGTTGTGGATGAAACTACACTTAAATTAAAAGACGCTGAGAAGGCCGTTGAAGAGAAACAAGCGGTGATTGAGTCCAAAGAGGCGGAAGCCAAAAGACAAGCGGACTTGATGGAACGCAAGGAAAAAATGGCCGAGATGCTCAAACCATTGGGCAATCAAAAGAGTGAAGTTATGGCACAACTACTTGAAAGTGTACAAACTGACAAGTTGCAGGCTTCATTTGACAAGTATCTACCTCACGTGATGGCTGACAAACCAGTTGCATCCACTAAACAAGTTATTAGTGAAGCAAGTGGCGACAGAGCACAAAGAGAAGATGCTGATTTAACTGACATCCGTAAGTTGGCGGGTGTTTAATAAACTAAGGGGAATATCAAATGTCAGAGATATTTGAATCAAAATGGGGCGAAACTAAAGCGGCCCTAACCGAAGGTTTACAAGGCAACAAGAAAAAGACTATGGATGTAGTCTTAGAAAACACTAAGAAGTACTTGGCTGAGCAGGCAACTGCAGGTGCCACTTCTGCTGGTAACGTTGCTACGTTAAACCGTGTGATTCTTCCAGTAATACGTAGGGTTATGCCTACTGTAATCGCGAACGAGATCGTTGGTGTACAACCAATGACTGGTCCGGTTGGACAGATCCACACATTAAGAATAAGATATGCAGACACAGTAAGTTCAAACACAACTGCTGGTGAAGAAGCATTATCTCCATTCAAAATTGCGAAAGCATACTCTGGTAACCAGAACAACTCAACTCCTAAAGCGGCTTCAACAGCATCTTTAGAAGGTACTGGTGGTAAGAGACTATCAATCCAAATCTTGAAACAACCGGTTGAAGCGAAATCTAGAAAACTTTCTGCTAGATGGACGTTTGAAGCGGCTCAAGATGCACAAGCACAACAAGGGATTGATGTAGAAGCAGAAATCATGGCGGCACTTGCTCAAGAGATTACTGCTGAGATCGACCAAGAGATCATTGGTTCATTAAGAACATTAGCCGGTTCGGCTTCTGAGTCTTTTGACCAATCTGCTGTATCTGGTACTGCAACATTCGTTGGTGATGAACACGCGGCATTGGCTGTGTTAATCAACAGAGTTGCTAACCAAATCGCAACAAGAACAAGAAGAGGCGCTGGAAACTACGCAGTAGTATCTCCAACTGCTTTAACTATTCTTCAATCTGCAACAACTTCAGCATTTGCAAGATCAACTGAAGGTGCATTTGAGGCTCCAACAAATACTAAATTTGTAGGAACACTTAACGCATCTATGAGAATATACGTAGACGCATACGCGGCTGACGGTACTTCAGTATTAGTTGGTTACAAAGGTGCAAGTGAGGCAGACGCTCCGGCGTTCTACTGCCCATACATACCTTTAATGTCAAGTGGTGTTGTACTTGATCCTGCAACTTTCGAACCAGTTGTTGGTTTCCTAACAAGATACGGTTATGTTGAATTAACAAACACTGCATCTTCACTAGGTAACGCGGCTGACTACGTAGGTTTAGTAGGAATCAGTTCAGCAAACTTAAAATTCAAGTAATCGAGTTTACAAAAAAGGCGGGTTTTATATCCGCCTTTTTTTGTGGCGGTGGTATGAGGTTTTTAAATATACACAATGTTCAACTTCACCGCAGAATTTTTCATAGATAACCAATTCAAACAAAAAAACTTTGCTGACCACATCAAAAACAAAACTGTGTTGATATGTCCTTGTGTTAAAATTATGCAGAAGCCAACTCTAAAATATCTACAGTATCTAGACACACTATTGGACACTCCTTTATTAAACGAAATCATAATACTGAACAGTAACCATGATAAATTCTTTCATGCTATTGTCCAGTCTTGGTATCCTAGGCTGACCACTGTGTCTGATAATAGTAAAAGTTTTATTTCGTCATTAAAACACACAAAAAATGTTAAAAATCAAATTGACTTTTTGATTAAACATTGGCAATTCCAACAATTAGTATCAAATGCCAAAGAGATAGCATTCTATCAACAACCGCTTGAAAATCAATGGACACATTTACTTGAAAACAAACCTATTATGCAGAAAATACTTCAAACTAAGTCAATATCTGTGAACGCTTTACAAAAATTGTTCAAGGCTAAAGATAATACCGATATTTGGACAATAGACAACTATGATATTGTGGGTGCATACACCAAAGAAGGAGACGAATTAGTGGCTAAACTTGGCCCGTTGTTGTGGTATTTTGCCCTAATACACAATTTTGACTTGGAAAGCAAATTACAGGTATAAATATTACCATATACAGAATTTAAGGAGTATACTCATGGCAAAACACAAAATTAAATGGTTATTATTTCATGAACCAGCAGAGTTGTTTATAAGAACTGCGGAAGATTTTCAAAGACATCTAGATCATTTAACAGACAACAAATTTGAGATTGAAATTTTAACACTTACAGATTATCAAGACAAATATCTTGATGGCGTGGTGTGCGATCCATTTACAGAATTAAAAGAAGGCAGAGTCCAAGTAAGTCAAATATTTTCAGACATATTAGGAGACTTTGATGCAACTGATTTTTACGCTTTATCAATGCCGTTCCTATTCAAAAGCCATGAACATGCGGCAAAAGTTTTTGAAGGCGACATAGGAAAAGATTTATTTGCACATTTGCATGAAAAAACTGGAGTTCGTGGACTTGCTTACACATATTCAGGCGGATACAGATGCACAGCATCAGAAACACCGTTGAGAACAGTTGAAGACTTTGTTGGAAAGACATTTACTAGATCAAGAAATCCTGTTTTAGCAGATATGATTGACTTATTAAAAGCAGAAAAGACTTATAACTTAGTCGACGGCAAAGTTGGGCACATGACACAAACAACATATCCAAGATATCATGCTGACACAAGAAACACACAAAAATACGTTGCGGATACAAGACACTCTATGTACTTGACAGCAATAATGTTGAACGATTCTTTTTGGTCAGGTCTTGATGTCAATGATAAAGAAGCGTTCAAAACTGCGGCACTTAAAGCATCAAGAACTGAAAGAGCAAAATCAGTAGCAGATGCAGAAGAAATTAAAACAAGTAAGCAAAAACAAGCAGACTTGGGTATTGCAGAAGTGATTGATTGGTCAGACAGCGAAGTTGGTAAATTAGAAAAAATATTTTCACCATTATACGACAAGTACGAAAACTTTTTTGGTCAAGACATACTTAACAAAATCAAAAAAACAAATTAATCATTAAAAGGCAACCTTGTGTTGCCTTTTTTTGTGGCAGTGCATTCTGCATTTAAATATCCTTGTGCAGTATTGTTTTCATCACATACCAAAAACCGCAGGTAGTTCATTGCAACTGAGATTATCGCACAGAGAAAGCATAGGACAGTTGCCAGCAGGATCAACACTTGTTGTGTATCCGCTTTACGATGATATTAGATATTACAGAGTAAGCCAAGATCCCAACTTTAATTACAAAGAATCAATTAAACAAGCGTTTCTAAGAACTTACAAACAAAAAACATCAGGAGATGCAACAATTGTTATGGGACATTATACAAATATCACTCAACCTGGCGAACATTTTGTTTGGTTACGAGAACCTTTATCAAGAGATCTAAGTCATTTCAATTATGATTCAAAATTTAACAATCAACTGCACAAGGACTTTGCAACACATCTATCCATGATGAACGGAAACTTTATGGTGCTTTGGTTATACGGCAAGTATTGTGGGAAGCATGATTCGGTGTCAATGGAACACAGATACAATCATGTTAGAGAAGTTTTAAAAACTAAAGTGGCCAAAGTGTATGACACAAAACATTTTGAAGACAGTTGGAATGACATAGCAAAGATGTTACAAGTTGATGCCGAACCTCGATTGAAATCAAATCTATCAGACAAAGATTACAACACTGTTGCCAAATATGATGACCTGTCTGAAGAATTCAAAGATTGGCACAGACAGTACAATCACTATGATTACCTCTTGTACAAAGAGTTTTGTGCATAGATAAAGAAAAAACTTTCACTTCATACACATCGTAGACCAAATATGGTATGTTAAGTTGGTGGCCCTGACTTCTAAATAATTCTAGTTTCATAAGAAACTACAACATCAAGGGAGGTCCAATATGGATATCATGATGAAAGTAAAAGGATGGGCAAAAGCAATAGCCGACGTGGGAGTAAGTTTAATCGCGTTGGGGATTGTTTTAGAAATCCTTTTTAATGGTCAAGGTATTCCGTTCTGGCCAAACGTTTCTGTAATTGGAAATGTCCAGAGCGTACTGCAAGGATTCTCAGATCAAGGTCTGATTGGATTAGTAGCAGTTTGGATTTTATATCATATCTACAACAGAAAATAATCGATAAAAAATCTAGAAGTACGAAAACCCTAAAGGTGGTGTGTAAATTTAACGGATTGTATGCACCACCTTTTTTATAGGTGTTTTACTTCACAAAAAATTTGGTAAATACTATCAGTTCAAACGTGCTTTTGCACACATGCAAAAGACTTATGCGGAGTAACCACCGCGTAGCCAGGAGAACTGGCATTGGACTCCTAACAAAGGAGAAAACAAATGGGAAGACCTATCAAAAAAAGTAAACTATCTGGCGCCTCAGGAGCATTCGGTGGCGACTTTGCAGGTAAGATTGCGGTAACGGCTTATAGACCATCAGGTGGAGCAAAAGTTGATTCAACAACCGCTTACATTGTATCACAAAGAGGATCAAAATTATTCAAGATTCACTTAGAAGATTCAACTGAAGCAGTTTATGAATTGAAAGCCGTCTCACCAGCAAACTTGCAAAACACGTCTAACCAGTTCATGGTGCAAGTTACTTTAGATGACTCAACAGTGGCTTACGTAGAAAAATTCTACAACAACACAGTACACTACGTTGATTCAGGTGGAAACACAGGTACAGTACCGTACTCTCTAGGAACCGACATTCAAGGTTCTATTGAGTCTGGACACGGTAACATTGACATCGTATCTGAGTAATAACCACACACACGTGCTTAGTTGGGGGAGTTTTGTACTCCCCCAATTCTTTTATAAATAATAACAAATGGGTAAAACTTTACGTACTTCGGGTGATTACACAATACAGGCCGGTGACGGTTACAACTCAGGTTCTGGTTCTAACACAATCAATCTTGACAGTTTAAACGTCAGTGTAACTGGTAATTTAACGGTAGGAGGCACATCAACCACTGTCAACACCACGAATACTACCATCGAAGACAACATAATAGAATTAAACACAGGTGCATCTGCAAACCTTAACAGTGCAGGTATCATAATCGAAAGAGGATCAGCAGGCGACAACGCCGCAATACTGTGGAAAGAGGACACAGACTCATTTATTTTTGGAACTACAACTGCAACTGCGGCAGACAAGTCAGGTGCCATATCCGTCAACGCAGGCAGTCTTGAAGTCAGCAACCTAACAGCAGGTTCGGTCACAACAAATGAGATCTCCGCTAATGGTTCAAATGCGGCTATCACAATTGCATCATCAGGCACTGGCGATATTAATTTAGACTCGGGTGGCGATCTAATAGTTGATGTTGACAATGCCGATCTAATATTGAAGGATGCCGGCACAGAATTTGGTAGACTCAGCAGAGTCACAGCAGACTTTGTGGTCAAGTCATCGGCACAAGACCAAGATCTTATCTTCAAAGGCAATGATGGCGGAGCCACAGTTACGCCATTGACATTTGATATGAGCGAAGGCGGCGACGCTATATTTGGCGCAAAATTAGTGACCAACGGCAACAGAATTACACATGCACAGTCAGGAACAGTGAGTTTCATGGACTTCACTGTGACACAGTTTGGACAAGACAACAACACTGTCCTAAGCAGTGTGAAAAGCATCAACATGTTTCTGGACTCCAATGGTGGTGACTCAGGACAGGCATTCAGGATTTTCAACAACACAAACCCAGACAGTTCACCAACCGAAACCACTTTTATTTTCAAAGTGGACGAAAGCGGTGATACTACCATAAAAGGTGATCTCACAGCAACAGACATCACAGCAAACAGTTTGACAACAAATGTCATCTCATCAAATGGATCAAACGCAGGCATAAGCATACAGCCAAGTGGTACAGGTGATGTGTTGTTGGGTGCATTGAGAGTCAACGGCACGACAGTAAGTTCAGATGATTCCACAAAGATCACAGTGGCAGAGGATGTTGACGTAATAGGAAAGTTACGGCTACCTGATGGTAGTGTCAGTGACAACTATGCGGCATTTGGTGATGCCGAAGACCTAAAGATATTCCACAACGGAACTCATTCAATAGTACGAGAAGTAGGAACAGGAAACCTTCACTTGCAGAGTGATAACGAAGTAGTGCTTTCTAAGGATACCGATACAGAACTTATGGTAAGGGGTATTGCCGATGGAGCAGTTGAACTGTATCATGATAATGTCAAAAAATTAGAAACAACAGCAAGTGGTGTCATAGTTGGAGGAGACATCACAGCAGGTTCGGTTACAACGAACGCAATCAGTTCGAATGGTTCCAATGCTGACATCAGCATCCAACCAAGCGGTACAGGTAATGTTACACTAGGTGCTGTAAAAATAAATGGCACAACATTAAGTTCAGATGACTCAACAAAAATTACAATAGCAGAAGCAACTGATGTCACAGGCACTTTGTTCTCTCGAGGAAATGTTTTTGGTGTACAAAGACTGACTGGATCGGGTAGCACAGAAGTCATAAATTTAACAGACACGGTAACACTGTTAATAACAACCGGTTCATCACAGCAATTTTCATTGGCAGATGGCGTGGAAGGACAGTTGAAAATAATTTCAATGGTGACAGACGGCGGCACTGGAGTTGTTACTCCGGCAAACTTCGTGAACGGCACAAACATAACATTTGACGATGTTCAGGACACAGTAACACTGCTCTATCAATCAACTGGTTGGGTGGCTCTAGCACGTCAGAACGCAATCTTTGGATAAGGATAACGGATGAGATATAAAGAGATAGACATCAACATCAAGGCCATCCCAGATGCCGAGGACGAAGCAATTTTGAATCAACTGATAGGTTCTGGCAAAGCAAATGTTTCTACAGATTCTGACAAACCAAAAGCCAGTAACAATGCAGATAATCCAGGTAAAGTGGATTCAGATGATCCTAATACAAAGCCTCCGATGTATCCAATGCAACAAGAATTAGAACTTAAAAAAGCAGAGGCAGGAAAAGATCTTGCTCAATTTGACAACATTGTGCAAGATGCTGATGAAAGAGCGGAAGACGAAATAGCAAGACAAGATGAACCGTTGGTTAAAGAGCCTGTGGTAACCACAAGCAACAATCCAGGTGTGCCTGAAGAAATGAAGAAAAAAGAACCAAAGACAGAAAGTGAATTCATACAAAGACTAAAGACATTATCTGGCCAAAATTAAGGAGCGTACATGGCATTTAGAAAACTAGTAGGTTCATACAAAGACTACAATCTCTCAACACACATTATCGAAGACGGATATCTAGCAGTAGATGTGGACACAGGCAGTCTGCGTATAGGTGATGGTGTGACGCCGGGAGGTACTGCCGTTGCTGGCGGAGGTGGTGGATCCGGTTTAAAATTTGGCGATACGACATCATCTACAATATCAATAGCAGATGGCGGGGTGTTGAACCTTGTTGGCACAGGCGGAGTGACTGCGACAGTGAGTGGAGACACACTCACAATTGATGGATCTGGGGTGTCAGGCTCTGGAGGATCAAGCAGTCTCGGAGACCTTACAGCAGTAGGATCAACGTTATCTTCACCATCAAATGCTGACTTAACATTAAACAGTAGTGGTGGTAATGTTGTAATAGAAGGCATAAGAATAGCAGGCACAACTATATCAACAGAAGATTCAACACCAGGCATTGAGATTCAAGGTAATCTTATACCCAGTCAAGACGGTGTGTTTACTCTTGGTTCAAGCACACGCAGATGGCAAACATTATTTGTAGCCGCTGAAACCATAGACTTAGGAGGTGCAATTATTTCATCAGACACCACAGGATCTTTGCTCATAAGTGCCACTGGTGCCACACTGCCTTCAGGCAGTAAGGTAGCGACTCAGCCAATATCATTGCTGGGTAAGACATCAGGAACAGCAAAGAGGCCGGTAGAAATCGTGCCTATATTTGTCAGTGATGGCAGTTCGTCTTTGACTGACGCACAATTATTGGCAAAAACAGCAGATCTTGAACTGGAATTCAATGGCACAGTGGAAGAAGTGCCAGTGTACACAGAAGCAGGACAAACATTCACTTTGTCAGATGGCCAGGCTTTATCTACCCAATACGCCAACAACGTAACGCTGTTTCAATTTTAAAACACACAATAAATACACTTGTTAATAGGATATCCATCCGGTGATTGCAAGAAGGCCGGGGACAGTACGAAAACATTATGACTGATAAAACACCGGTACGAGTAGTCTTTAATGCTTCAAATGTGGCCACAGGAATGGCCGAATTCCAAAGTGGTGAAACAGTTCCAGTTTCAAATGGTGGTACAGGCCTCAGTTCAATAGGTACAGCAGGACAGGTTCTTAAAGTAAATTCAGCAGGCACAGGTTTAGTTTTTGCTGGCGAAGGTGATATATCAATACAGAATTTAGTGGCACCCACAAACGCCGATTTAAGTTTGAGAACGTCTGGCACAGGCGGAATAATTTTAAATGATATCACAATTAGTGACAATTCAATTTCTACTAACAGATCAAATGACGACTTCTTTATCAATGCCAGTGGCTCAGGAACAGTAATTCTTGAAAACCTTAAAGTCGGCACAGGCGCCACTGTTACAACCATACTTGATGAAGACAATTTT
>TARA_R100000329_G_scaffold150291_2_pt1 | contig 13448 bp, 5 predicted proteins | sample TARA_R100000329 | Tara Oceans TARA_R100000329 (sample SAMEA2620783) | marine metagenome | biome: marine biome (ENVO:00000447); feature: surface water layer (ENVO:00002042); material: "saline water (ENVO:00002010), including plankton (ENVO:xxxxxxxx)" | depth 5 m | reverse complement strand
ATTAAGCGTTGCTCTTGTTCTTTCGAACACTGGTAGTGTTGTTGACATATCTGATGGTACAGCAATTACTGTAACAGATAGCGATTAATAAAGGGATGGGGGCTTCGGCCCCCATACTAACATGCCAACAATAGCTGATAGTGCAGTAAAAATAGCATCTCGCGCATCCATCTTGATTGGTGGTGATGCGATTCAATCGTTTACGGATGGAACAACTGAAGCAGATGTTGCTAATAATATTTATGAAGATGTTGTTCAATCTTGTTTAACAAGAACCCGCTGGAGGTTTGCAACAAATCAACAGCAACTTGGTAGGCTTACAGACGCACCAACAGGAAGGTTTGATGCTGCTTACCAGCTCCCTGCTGACACATTAATGGTAAATGCCATTACTGTTCAGGACTTACCTATTAAATATGATATTTACGGAAACAAAGCTTTCTGTAATGCAGACAGTGCTGATGTTGTGATTGCTGACTATATATTTAGGGTAACGGAAGAAAACTGGCCTGCATATTTTATTCTTGGGGTTGAGTTTTTTCTAGCTAGTATTTTTGCGGTATCTGTTGCTCGTGATGGAGCTTTGAGTTCAGCAATGGAGCTAAAGGCTGAACAGCAAATGAGAAAAGCAAAAACACTTGATTCACAACAGCAAACTACAAGAAAGCTCAATACCTCGAGGTTTATTGCACAAAGGCGTAGCTAATGCAGAGAGTTAGAGTTCCGATTAATAGCTTTCAATTTGGTGAAGTCAGTGATTCTCTTTCGATGAGAGTAGATAGCCCTGTTTATGCTTCATCTGTTCAGACATTACAAAACATGGTTGTTATGCCAGAGGGTTCTGTAACTAAGCGTTATGGGGCTAAACATATGGCTAAGTATGGTGGAATTACCTATGATGCTAATAATACAGAACAATCTCATTTATTTCCATTTATTTATGATGAGAACGAAGAGTATATAGTTGCTATACAGCATCAAAGAATAAGGGTTCATCAGGTTAATGCAACAAGTTTAACTCAGCGTTTAAACACAACAACAGATAAAGATGGTACTACTTTACCTTTTGATAAAGCATATCTTCAGGAATATACGGTAGCACAACTTGGGAATGACATGTTTATCTGTCATCCATTGTTTGCGCCTAGAATATTACGGAGAACAAGTGCTACTAGTTTTCATGTTAGAACTTTTGCTTTCGATCAAAGAGCTGATGCGCTTGTTACTTTTCAACCCTATTCTCGTTTTGCAGATGCAAATGTAAAACTTGATTCTACTGCCACAAGTGGAGATAATATAGATTTTAGCATCTACACTACAGATGGCACTACTGATGCTACACATTATTATAATTTAACTAATACCTTAGGTGCTAGAAATTTACCACTAAATACTGGTGCAACTGATGCTTTTGATAACGCTGTTGAAATAAGTCTTACATCTACTGGTAATATTAGTGGAGTAACATTTACTTTTACTGGAACAGATCAGGACGGTGTAGCTCTTACTGAATCTATAGATGGCCCTAATAATACGACAATATATTTAGATAGAATGTTTAAATCTGTTTCGACTATTTATGCTAATGGTAATTTTGCAAATTCTGTAAATATTGGTCACACAAATAAAAGGGGTGTTACTTATTTAGATATTACTGGGTCAAAAGATACTGGTAGTGGAAAGTTGCAAAACTATAGTGCATCAAAACATAAAGATATTTTACTTCGGTATCATAAGAATGAATTAAAGATAGATACAGTTTATAACTCTAATCAGTTTCGAGCAGATATTCTTGATACCCTTTCTACAAGATTAGAAATAGAAAATCCTCTTAGGGCTAATGATGGTAGTGATAAGGTTGAAGTTAGTCAGCCTCAACATGGCTTTTCTGTAGGTGAGGCTATTACTGTTTCAGATGCAACCGCTCTTGGTGGTATAAATGCTAGTAATATAAATGGTGCTAGAACAATACATGAAGTTATTGATGAAAATACTTACAGCTTTACTGCTGGAGGCACTGCAAACTCTTCTGCTGATGGCGGTGGATTTCCTAAGATTACAAGTCATGCACCTACAACTGACTTTGATGAGCAGTCATTTTCTGAGGTAAGGGGATACCCTGCTGCTGTAGAGTTTCATCAAAACCGCTTAGTCTTTGCTGGTACACTTGATGAGCCTGATACTTTGTTTTTTAGCAAGATTGGTAAGTTTGCTAACTTTGATCTTGGTGATGCTGCTGATGATGATGCAATACAGGTGACTGCTGCTACTGGCGATGTAAATGAAATCAGGTATTTAGTTTCCAACAGAGACTTACAAATCTTTGCTGCTGGTGCTGAGTTATATATTCCTACATTTCAGAATCAGGCATTAACACCAACAAACTTACAGATTAAAAAGCAAACTCCATTTGGTATTTCTCATGTGCAGCCAATAGAGCTTGATGGAGCTACTTTGTTTGTTCAGCGTAATGGTAAGGTTGTTCGAGAGTATTTATTTACAGACGGAGAGGATGCTTATACTTCTGTGCCTGTATCTAGCATAGCGTCACATATGATTGATACGCCAAGATATATGGCGGTTGTTCATAGTGGTTTTGGTCAACCAGATTCCTATGCAGCTATGACTACAACAGGCAATAACCTCATTGTATTTTCTTCAAACAGAGCTGAAAGAAAAGCATCTTGGGTACAGTTTACTACTGAAGGTAAGTTTGGTTCTGTCTGTGCTATTGAGGACAGATTGTTTGCTGAGATTTACGATACGAGTGGACAGCTTCATGTTTGTGAGTTTGCCCCTAAATCAACGCAGAATGTTGGCTTAGATATTTGGTTGCATCAACTTATTTTTAGCAATGAAGCTGATGTAAGTGCTGCTTATAATCAGGGTGATGTTGTTGATGTTATAGGAACTGATGTCATCGACAGCTATCAAGAATACTTAGGAACATTTACTGTTGATTCTAATGAGAAGATTGATTTATCTGCATATTCTGGATTAGGTCATACATATGTTTATGTTGGCAAGAAGTTTGACGCTAAGATTGTTACTAATGAGATAGATGCTTCTATGGGTAATGGTCCTGTAACTGGTGAGGTAAGAGGGATAGGAAGAATTTTACTTGATGTAAAAGATGCTTTCTCTCTCAAAGTAAACAATAAGAGCATACCTATTTCAAGCAAAACAAATCCTGAAACACCAACACAATCAATACTTGATCCTTTAGTTGGTAAAAAGGAAGTAAGGACAACAGGATATACTCGCAGTCCTCAAGTTACAATCGAGCAATCAGAGCCATTACCACTACAGGTTAATGGATTAGTAGTGGAGTTAATAGTTTAATGTCAGCAGAAGCAATGATAATAGCAGCAGCTTTAAATGCTGGGGGTAAGATTCTTGGTGGCATAGGTGCAAAACAGGAAGCTGAACTAACACAATTCCAGATAGGAACTCAGAAACAACAAAACAGAGTTACTGCTGCTCAACAAGCAAGGGCTAGAAGAGAAGAGTATGATTTAGCAACTTCTGCTAATATTGCTGCTTTTGCCTTGCAAGGTCGTGATATTACTACAGATCGAAGTGTTGAAGCTTTCTTAGAAAAACAAAAAGAAATTGCTAGGCAAGATACTGGTCGTATTGCAAGACAAACTGATATTGAGGATTTACGAGCTGATATGATGGCGATGGCTGAAGGAAGAAGGGGGCGTAATGCGCTTTATGCTTCTTTGTTTAATGCTGTTGGGACAATAGGCGAAGCTCAATATATGGCTGAAAAAGTGAGGACATAACTATGGCTGTACGAAGACAAAGAACGCAAGTTTTTAATCAGCCAGTAGGTATAGTTCAAACAAGGGCTGGTGCTCAGGAAGTAGCAGGTTCAATCAGTAGAGCTGCTAATACAATGGCTCAGTTAGCTTATCAAGATGCTGCAGATGAAGCTCAGAAAAAAGGTATTGAGCTTGCTCAAGCTGTAGAAGAAAAAGGATTAAGAACTATTAATCCAGAAACAGGTAAGCCAGAGGCATACAAAGCTCCATCAACATTTGGTCAGATTGCTGCTGAGTCATATCAACGTGTTATTGATAAACGCTTTGAAGACTCAATGAATACTGAGCTTAGATTAAAAGCTCAAGAAATATCATTAAAGTTTCCATTTGCTCCAGAAGCATATGATGAGGCTATGGATAGTTATATATCCGAAATGTCTAAAAATGCTCAAGGTAAGTATAAATCTTACATAGAGACAACTGGGAGTAAGTATTTAGCTTTAACTAAATTAAATATTACAGAGCGCATTGCTACAAAAGCAAGAGAAGATGCGGCTAAATCAATAGGTGTTTCTGTAGATGCTGCGGCTGATGATGCTTATACACTTGCTCGAGCTGGTGGATATAAAGCAAGAGAAGGCGAAGAACAAAGTGAAACAGATGCTATTGTTAGTCGTGAAGTAGCAAATACTGTAAATGGTATTAACTCAGGTTTAGTTGATGTTGGCTCTGATGTTGTAGCAAAGCAAAAGATTAATGAAGCTATTGCTAGAGGTGCTGTAGAGCATTTAATGAGCAGAACTTATTCTTCATTAGAAAGAAATGCTATTGAGCTTGCTATTCGTACTCGTGGTGAGGTTATAGGTGCAGTCCCTACAGATTTAAGAGATGATTTAAAAGAGCTTCTTAAATATGTTGAGCCATCAAATATAGAACGTGTTCTTAGTCATAGCTCAACCGTAGCTGCTGATTATAATGCTGTTGAACAAGATATGGCTGAGATATTAAAAGATCAGCTTGCAGAGAAATCAAGAGCTTCTGAGCTTCAGTTTAGTGATAGTTTATTAGACTTTGGTACTCAGGCAACAGGGTTTGCTACACTTGGTTTTAGCTTTGAAAACCCATCTGCTATTTCTTCAGTAATCGGTAAAACTAATGATCTTTATAATGCAATCAAAGATGCTGAAGAAGCAAGATTTAAAGCGGATCAGACTTATACTAGAGCTGAGTTTGAGTCTAATCTTAAAGATGCTCGACAAGAAGCATTACGTCCATTTCTTATACAAGCTGCTGCACAAGGTAATGTAGAAGAGTTTCGTATTGCTTTTAATACACGCAATCCTGAAGACATGGCAAATTTAACTGCTGAGCAAAAGCAGGTTATTAATGATATTTATAAATCAGATATGTTTAATGCACGAGAAGACATTGGATTTGTTCGTGAAGTTTTATCTGCATCTAAGAATGATTTAAGAATAGCTGCTGAACGTGAAAAATTTAGATTTGAAATATCTGAATCAATCACTGAGGCAGGGGTGCTTGCTGAGACAGGCGGTCTATCTGATGAAGCTTTCAATAGTTTAGTAAACGATGTTAAGAATAGCATTGGTCCAAATAAATTAACTGCAGATCAAGCTGAATCAGAAATAAACAGATTAACTAAACAACGTGCATTAGGTTTAGTTGAATCTTTTGCTAGGTTTGCTAGTTCTCGTGATTTAAATAATCTTGCAATTTACATTGATAGTGGTGGTCAGCGTACAGAGGGTATGTCTGAAGATATTATTAATGCTGGTAATAATATTCTTGAGAGAACAGAAGCAGGGCAAAGAGATGCTGTAGTAAGTAAAATTAATGGTTTAAAGTCTACCGTTGCTGCTGAAGAAAAAGAATTGGAAGATGCTATTAATCTTAGAAATAATCAAAAAAGGATTCTTAGCGGTAATGGTGATGTTAATAATAAAGATGATAGGCAATATTCTCAAGATATATTAGATAATAAAGATATTGATTTAGGCCAGTTTAATACATTTGATCCTACATTAAAAACCACTGTTATTTCTTTGATGCGTAGTGCTGCACCTCAAGGATATATTGATCAGATGGATAAGCTTGCTTCTGGTTTGCCAATAGAAAATGCAGATAGTTATCTTGATTTGTTTGCTATTCTTTCAAACGATCCTACAAAAACAGGATTGTTTATTAATAGATTTGGGGATGCTTTAGATCAAAAAACTATTGAGTTACTTAATGATGCAAACTCAATACGAACTACGATTGGTGGCAATGCTAATGAAATTATAACAACATTAGTAGAAAGGCAGAATGATCCAAAGTCTAGTGTTCAGATGGACTTAGTTTTAGGAGATAAAACACCAACAGAATATGCAACAGATTATTTTGGAGGGGATCAAATTATTGGTACTGAGCTGTCTGCTTCTGTTGAATATTTAGCAAGAAGTGGCAAAAGTAAAAAACAAATTAATGCTAGATTAGAAACTTTAAAAGATCAGCATTATCCTAAGTCTACCTATATTGTTGATCCAAGGTTTCCTGTTGGTAGTATAAAGCGATCAAGATATGCTTTAGAAAAGCAATTCCCAGATGAAGAAGAAAGAAAAGCATTTATTGCTGCTGTAGAAAGTAATTTACCTTCTGATTATTCTCTTGATCCTAATTTAAGTCAATTACCAGAACAATTTGTTTCACCTGAAGAAAGACGAGCAGAGCAAAAAAAGGTTTATTTAGCTCCAGATGAAAGCACTGCTGGTGTTTTGTATTTTTCTTACTTTGTAGATGAGAATGAAGAGTTGCGCCCATTAATCTTTGAGAAAGACGGTATATCTATGTGGCCTACATTTAGTAAAAAAGATATATCAGATTATTACAAAAAGAAAGAAGCTGAAAATAAAGCTGAGCTTGATGCTTTAGAGCAAAAACAATCTAAAGGTTTTGCATTACAAAAAAAGATAAGAGATATGGACCCTAGCATTTCTGCTTTTACTAGAGGTCTAGGGGCAGGTGGGTTGTAATGGAAAATGGATTTAATGTACTTCGTGACATTCAAGCTGCTCAAGGTGTTCAGCCTACTCCAGAAGTATCTTTTATGGAAACAGTTAGTGCAAGTTTAGCATATAAGTACGATCCATTAATTAGCTTTGTTAATGAACGCTCTAAGTTTCCTACTGTTCCAGAAGACGGATATAGAGCTAGAGATTATATTCCAGAGGACTTAACTCCTTATGCTTCTACGCTTTTAAGGGCAACTAATCAGGAGCATATGGATTATTTAATTAGGCAAGTTCGTGATGGTATTAAGACACGACAAACACTTGCTTCATCTGGTATTATTGCTCAGTTTGGCGCTGAGTTATTTGATCCTATTAATTATGTAGGTATTCCGTTTGCTCGTGGTGCAAGTTTTGCTGGCAATGTTATTCGTGGCGGTGCTTCGACTGCAACTGTTGTAGCTGGTCAGGAAGCTATTCGTTATCCTCTTGATCCTTTAGCAACTCCAGAAGAGGCTGCAATTAATGTAGGTTCTGCATTTGTTATTGGTGGTGCTATATCTGGATTAGTTAGCATTCCTGTTCAAAGGCGAATAGCTGCACAAAAGTCTGCTGAAGAAGAAATTACTAACCTACAACGTCAGATTGCTCCAGAAGGTGAAGAGCCTAGAGGCGATATAGCTCCAAGTTTGTTTACCGATTCTTGGCTTTATAAAGCTGTCACCACTCCTATGAAACGTATTCTTACTGACGACACTATCCCGAACTCAGTTAAGTTGCGTACACTCAAAATAGCTAATGACTCTGGCTTGCTACTCGCAGCAAACAAACAAGGTCAAAAGGTAGGTAACTCTGTTTATCAAAATGCTAAGTTGCTCGAAGGTGAGTGGGTTAGAGTTTACGATGAAACAATGAATATTTGGGGGCAAAGTACAGGTAAGGGTGTTACTCAAGCATTAGACTATACTTTTCAAAGAAAAGATTTTGAAACTTGGCTTGAGGGTGTTGACTCGAAAGCTATGCGTGGCATTGAGCCAGCCGATGATTTGGAAGCTCAAGCCATGATGAAAATCAATAAGTTTTATGAGAAGTGGGAAGAGCGTCTTAGCGAACAAGGCTTAATTGGAACAACTCCCTACTATGAACGGTTTGTAGTAGACCGTGAGAGGCGCGTAGAGGCCGCTCAGAAGCGTTTAGAGAAAGCTCGTAACATAGACTACCGTATGAAATTAGAAGAGCAGATAAGGCGCTACGGCAGCCAGATAGACGAAGCCAAACAAATTTTAGAAGACTTAAAATATTCTGGTCCTGTATTACCACTTAATGAAAAAGTGTTTCGTCCTCGATATTGGGATCAAGATGCTATTCGAGCAAATATAAATGGTTTTAGAGATATTCTTTTTGAATGGTATTCAAATAATCCATCTGTAATTAGAAAAAATAAAGACGGAAAATTTGCTCGTGTTGAATTATCTACAACTAGAAAAGATATTGCTAAGCGTGTTGATGAAACTGTTGCTTCTATTTTAGGTATAAAAGATATTCTTGATCCAGAAATAGGTTATTATGGTGCTGGTAAGTCAAAACACTTTAAGCATCGATTAGTCGATATACCTAATGAATTAGTTTTAGATTATATTCAAACTAATCCAATAGCTGTAATGAAAGCGTATACACAGAGAACAGGCGCACGTTATGAGTTTGCTCGTATGTTCAATGGAAACACCATTGATGATGTTCTTGATGATACTTTTAATGAAATGATGGATGCTGGTAAATCGCCAGAAAAAGCATATGCTGCTATGAAAGATATGCGCCATTTGTATAAGCGTGTTATTGGCGGTCTTCAGCGTGATCCAGATAGCTGGGAGCAATCAACAGCTAGAATATTAAGAAATCTTGCACAGCTAAATTACCTTGGTTCTGCTGGTATATCTACAATTACTGAGCCAGCTAAGATCATGATGGAACATGGTCTTGGTCCTACATTTCGTGGCTTGTTTTCAATAATGAAAAACAATCAGCTAAAGTTAGCTGCCAAAGAAGCAAGATATGCTGGAGAAGCGTTAGATAATTTAATGAACTCAGCGCATCTTAGATTAGTTGATGATGTAAATAATAATCCATTTAGGTCTGATATACTTGATAGAGCTAAAGAGCCTTTTTATTTGCTAAATGGTCTTGGACCTTTGACCAGAATCTTCAAAGATTTTGATGCTATGGTTCGATCTCATAGCTTGATTGATTATTCCATTAAATGGACTCAGGGTAAAGCAACCAAACAAGAGCAAGAATATCTTCTTAGATATAATATTGATTTAGAAGACGCTCAGAAAATTGCTAATGCACCTTGGCAAAAATCAGAAGCTGGTTTTTATATGGCAAACACTGATGCTTGGACAAATGCTATTGAATTTCCAGCAACTAGAGCTGAAGTTATTTCTGGGCCAACTGAATCTTTTGCAAGAGATGGTAGATATAAACCAGCATTTTATCGTGACAAAGAAAAGAAAATATACATAGATGAAGAGTATATTAAAGATGTTATGTATGAACAGCGTGGTTGGGAGAATCCAAGAGTTGAAGGTATTAAACCTATTAAAAAAGGTATCATCAATACGCCAGATGACTATGTGACTTTCATTAAGATGCACGAGATTATGCACTCACTCAACAGGCCAAAAGATATGGGTTTTGATGTGCGTAAAAAAGCAGACAAGGTTGCATACGAAAATGCTATTAATGATTTGGCTATTGCTGAAATAGAAAAGCAAGCAAGAGTTAGCCCTGATACTGTCCAGACGTTTCGTAATGCTTTGAGTTCTGGAATTATGAATACAATATTAATGGGGACTCCAGCAGATAAACCAATTATTACAGATGGTATTGTATATATTCCTATGCGTGTTGCTCGTCAGTTTGGCATGAAAGAAGATGTAGAGTTTAAAGGCTATGCTCGTGTTGAAAGCGGTCTTCTTGGATTACCATTTCAGTTCTATAGCTATAGTTTAGCAGCCGTAAACAAGATTACAGCCGCTTATGGTCATGGTCAGTTAAAAAATCAGTGGATTGGTACTGCTATGTCTATGGGGCTTGGATATATGGTTCTTCAATACAAGACTCCTGATTTTGTTGAGATGGAGTTTCAAGATCAGTTTGCTAGAGCTTTTGATTACTCTGGTGTAGCTGCTTTATATTCAGATATGTTTTATACAGCGATGTCTACTTCCTTAGCATTAGGTGGACCTAATATTACTGGTGGTGTGCTTCAACCACGTTTTCCTCAGAAACCAGATGCTTTGGATGCTGCAACAGGCTTGCTTGGTGCTGGCCCTAGTATTGCGACAGACATCGGGCGAGGTGTTTATGACCTTACAACTGGCAATATTGGTGAAGGTACAAAAGAGATTATTCGTAACTTACCTTTTGCTAGAATGTGGTTTTGGAAAGGTAAGATGAATGAACTTACCAATATGATTGAGGGTGAGTTAGATTCTCCGCTTGGTTTTGGACGCTACTAATTTGTGCGTTGATCTTTTTGTATTTTTAAAACACAAGGAAATAACGAGGTGACATATGGCTATTTCTTTATCTGATAACGATCCAAGAGTAAGGTACACAGCAACTAGCGGTCAAACTGTGTTTGCTGTACCTTTTGAGTTTTTTGACAACGATGACTTTGATGTGTTCGAAGAAGATACATCTGGGTCGGTAACGCAGAAAACATTAACAACACATTACACTGTAACTGGTGGCAGTGGCTCAACAGGTAGCATTACCTTTGGCACTGGGATTACTCTCAATCACATTATAACGATTGTTAGAAACATTGATATTGAGCGTGTTACTGATTTTACTGGTGGTGCTGCAATCAACAGAGCTGCATTAAACGAGCAGCTTGATAAGCTAACAGCTATTACTTCTGATATTAAGGATGTAAATACTAGAACAGTACGTCTTGCTGATTGGGATGCTGATGCAACCTTAACATTACCAAGTGTTGCAAATCGTGCTGATAAATTACTTGGCTTTGATAGTAGTGGTAATATAAGCACTGCTTCTGCTGACTTAACAGTTGACTCACTTACTATTGCTTACTCTGGCACTCCAGGGGAGGGCACTTTTTTAAGAGCTAATACAGATGCAGATTCAAGAATAGTTTCTGAAAATGGCACTTTAATACTTCAGTCAAACAAAGGCTCTGGTGTTGGCAAGGTTTTATTAGATGGTAATGCATCACCTTACGTTGTTGATATTACTGCAACTGGAGGTGGTACTCGATTAGTTTCTGGAGATGTTCTAGTAGACTCTTCTGGTGATATTACTTTAGATGCTGATGGTGGAGAGATATATTTTAAAGATGGTGGTACAAGTAAGTTTACTTTTAGAATAAGTGCTGCTGGTAATAGGATTCTTGCTGATAGTGCTACTACAATAGAAACAAGTGCTGGTGCTATTAGTATGAAAGCTGCACTGGGTTATGTAGATTTCTTAACAAATGGTGGCGCACAATCTATTCAGTTACAATCAACAACAACTCCTGAGATTAGATTTTATCAAAATAGTAATACATTAGATATTGATGTTGCTACACTTACTGGAACTCGAACACTTACTTTACCTGATGCGACTGACACTTTGGTTGGTAAAGCGACTACAGATACGCTAACAAACAAGACGCTTACAAGTGCTGTTTTAAATGGCAATGTATCGGGTTCTGCTATTCTTGATGAAGATAATATGGCATCTAACTCATCATCACGATTAGCAACGCAACAATCAATCAAGGCATATGTTGATGCACAGGTAGCAACTGTTCCAACAGGTGATATTACTGGAGTTATTGCAGGTACAGGTTTAACTGGTGGTGGTACAAGTGGGACTGTAACTTTAAATATTAATGCTACAACTGGTCTTACTGCAACTTCATCAACTCTTTCTATTGATTCAAGTGTGGTAACGCTTACAGGTTCACAAACTTTATCAAATAAAGTTTTAACAAGCCCTACTTTAAATGGATCAATAGGTGGTTCATCGATTAAAGATGAAGATAGTATGGCTTCTAATAGTGCTAGTCACTTAGCAACTCAGCAATCGATTAAAGCATATGTTGATGCTCAGGTTGCAGGGGGTGGCGCAGGAAACTTATCTACTGTTCTTGGCATAGGTAATACTACCGCAGGGAATAATATTGTTTTTGGTGATAGTTCTGGGGCTTCTGATGATAGGTTAACGTTTGGTGCAGATGCAGATTTAAGCATATATCATGATGGTAGTCGCAGCATAATTCAAGACAATGGGACGGGCAATCTTAGAATACAAGCTAACAATTTAGAGTTAAACAATGCTGATAACAGTGAAAACTATTTGTTTGCTGCTAATAATGGTGCAGTAACTCTTTACTATGATAACGCAGCTAAAATTGCCACTACCTCTTCTGGTGTAACTGTAACTGGCAACATAGCTAATACTTCTGGTGATTTTACTCTTGATGTAGCAGGGGACATTATTCTCGATGCTGATGATGGGGATATTTTTTTCAATGATGCAGGAACTACATTTGCTAGGTTTCAAAATAATGCAGGTGACTTACTAATTGAGTCAAAAGTTAACGATAAAGATATGATCTTTAGAGGGGTAGATAATGGGTCTATCGTAACTGCCTTAACCCTTGATATGTCTAATGCAGGGGCAGCTACGTTTAACTCTTTTATTTATTTAGATTATATTCGAGGCAAAAGCGATATTAACACTGGAGTTAATATAGCAGGTTCAGATGTTTTAGCTTTCCAAACTGGTGGTTCAGAACGTATGCGTATTGATAGTTCAGGAAATGTTTTAATTGGTACAACAGCAAACAAAGGCCAATTAACTGTCGGTGATGGTGCAACTGGTACAAAAACTATTGCATTAAATGGTAGTGCTTCAAGTACATCTGTAATGAATTTAGATTTTCTTGGCGGTGGGTCAGGCAATCCATCTGGCAGAATAGGATACTCATCTTCAACTGAAGCAATGACATTTCATACTGGTGACCTTGCGTCTATTGCAGAACGTATGCGTATTGATAGTTCAGGTAATGTTGGAATTGGAACAACTACAAGCCCATCTTCTAGTGATGTAAAACTTGTTATAAATTCATCAGGCGGTGGCTTTGCACAATTTAATTTTAATGGTGGAGCGGGTTCAGCTATTGGCTCCCCTGCGGCTTCTACTCAAGCATTCTACACAACAACAGGTAATATTGGTTCTGATGTTTATACAGAGCGTATGCGACTTGTTGTAAATAGATTAGGCATAGGAACTAGCAGTCCAACTTCATATGCAAACAGTCAAGCAACCTTAGTTGTTGAGGATAGTTCAAGTCCTGCAATTGCTATAAGTGACACTGGACAAACAAGAGATTGGTTTCTTATTGCTCTAGGAGATGGTCTTGCTATTCGTTATGCAGACGGTGGTGGTTCAGGTTCTCCTTCAAATGTAACAGAGTCAGCTTTTTTTAAAAATAATGGCAATGTTGGAATAAATGATTCAAATCCTGCGTACCCTTTAGAAGTAAATGGAACTGTAAGAGCTGTTGGTACTAACAATTTACCCGCTCTTATTGTGGACGGAAATTCTACGGATGAAGGCGATATTGTTGCTGCAACTGGCGACCATATAACTATTGGTC
>TARA_R100000329_G_scaffold29937_3_pt1 | contig 13459 bp, 5 predicted proteins | sample TARA_R100000329 | Tara Oceans TARA_R100000329 (sample SAMEA2620783) | marine metagenome | biome: marine biome (ENVO:00000447); feature: surface water layer (ENVO:00002042); material: "saline water (ENVO:00002010), including plankton (ENVO:xxxxxxxx)" | depth 5 m | reverse complement strand
TTTGTTTTCATAACCAAACCTAGCTATTTTACGAAGTCCAACTGTTAAATTATAATCATAAGGTGTAGATATTGTACTAGTTGATAAACCATTATCTACAGAAAACACATTAACATCTGACAGCGATGTACCGCCATTTACTGCAGCGTAAAATGTAGAAAATTTTAACAATGACTGTAAATCTTGACTACAACATTTTTTAGGTGCTGCGCAAGAAACTAAAGTTATTAATAATAATATAATTATTTTTTTCATTTTTATTTTTTTAATAAGGGTCTACGTATTTATGTTTTTTCTTTATAGGTTTTTTTACTATCTCTTTATCTGGAATATCAAGGTTCCACTTGCTCCAACCACTAAACATTAAAGCTCTTTGAAAAGCAGTGTGTTGATTATCTAAACTTTCTCTAACGTTTAACGTTTTTCTATACAACCTATTAACAGGTATATTAGTAAGTCCTTCAATATAAGAAGTGTATGCTGGCCAAACAGGGTTTTCAATATCAAAAGTTTCCATATACTGTATGTCATCTCTATTCCAAATAAGATCTTTTTCAGCTTGCACTATTTTTCTAGCTTTAATACCAAGTGGTGGTGATACATTTAAACCTTCTACTAAAGTAGCGTAAGGATCTGATTTAACATCTTTATTTTGCTGCTTTGCTCTTATTCTAGCCATGTTTTTTAAAGTAGCAGCTACTGATCCCATTACACCAGCGCCTCTTAATACAGAGTCAATAGCACCGTTTATAGCATATTCTTTTTTCTTTATTAACTTTTCATCTTCTTCGTCGTTATCAAAAATAGCTGCAAATAAAGCTGTTTGTAAGCTATAAAATATTAAGTTTTGCAAAGCAAGATAATAAGCTATTCTAGAAATGTTAGACAAGTCACTTTGAAACTGAGTTGCGTTACCAGGTGTTATTCTTCTATTTTTAAGATCTAAAAAAGATTTTTTAGCAAGTCTGTTAAACTGAGACGTAACATTTTGAAACGCTAATATAACCTTACCTAACGCAGAAGCTTGTTGCTGTGAAACCATATCTGGCCTTGCTGACTGCTGAGTTGCTTCTGCTATTATTTGAAAATCAATAAAAGCTCTTGATTCAGCTTCAGCTTGGCTTAAACCATCTTTTAAATATTTATTTACTCTGTTTCTATAAAAAGTAGCACCACCTGTTGCAATTGCTAAATTATCACCAATTTGTGTTGGTAAAAAACCTAGTTGTAATAACTTTTTAATTACAGCTTGAACTGGATTTTTAGCGTTTTTAACTGAAGCTGCTAGCTCAGCACCGTTAACGTCAGTCATAATACCACCTCTTCTTTGTTTCATAAAATCAGAGTTAAATAAAAACGCCCAATCAGTCCAAAATTGTTTTTGATTAGAAAAAGCTTTAGCAGCTCTATAAATGTTATTGTCACCAAAGTTTATAAAATTAACCATTGACATTTGCTGTAAAACCATAGATCTAATGTTAAAGAACATTGTAGAAGCAACTGAACCGTTTAACCAGTTCATAAACATATTAACATGTTTACTTTGTCCTGAAGGCCTGTTTCTACCAGTTTTAATTCTATAAAGCATATCTTTAATAGCACTAACCATACTAGCGCCGTAAGCGGCCTCTATTTTATTTAAGTTTTCTTGTGAAAAAACTATATCTGCGTTATTAAAAAACTCTTGAAAAAACTGAGCTCTACCTATTCTACCAGTAGCATCTGTTAAATCTGTTCTTATATCACCTGCTTCCCAACTTTCTGTAGGCTCTACGTAATTATCCTGTTTAGATATTACGTTTAATTGATCAGCATATCTTTGTAACTCAGGATCAGACTTAACTAAATTAACTAGATTAGTTTGATCAGCTTGACTTAAACCTTCTATTTTGTAACCATGCTTATCCCATAAGTAAATTCTTATAGCGTCTTCAAAAGTAAAATCACCATCAGGTGTTTTTTTACCTAATTTTTTCTTAACATTTTTGTATTGCTTGTTTAACGCTGCGTAATCATTAGCTATAGACTGGTTTGCAGCATTTAACTCTCTAAATGCTCTATTAAGTGGTTTTACTAAAGCTTGTTCAAAAAAGTCTCTATGTTTGTTGCCTAAAGCGCCTTTACCCATAAAGTTGTATAATAAACCTACAAAATCTTCGTGTGACGGTGGTATGAAAAATCTAAATTTACCTTTCTTTTCACCACGCCTTCTAGCCTTAACAGCTGAAAATCTTTTGTCAGCTTCTATACCGGTAACTTCTTCTAGTATTTTGTTAAAATCAGTATCTAGCGTTTCGCTAAAAAGAGTTCTTGCTTGTTGCACTTTACGCTTAACATCAAATTGTTCTAGTATATTGTCTACAGCTTGAACATTTTGTAATGCATCATCAGCAAAATAAAAATCATTATAACCTTCCGCTGCTTTATCAGCAACCCACAAAGCTTTTGCTTCAGCTGTACTGTTACCTAAGCCGGTTATATTTTTTAAAGGTATGTTTAAACCGTTTGCTTTTAAAAAATCAAATATAGCTTTTTGAGCTTGTGGTGGTCTTGCAGTTAAAACAAACATATTGTTTGGTCCAAATTTACCTTGTAATTTTAACGCTTTTTGAAACAACGGTGCTATTTTGCCACCAACTACTTTATTAAACTCTGAAAAATCAAAAGTATAACCTTGTTCTTGTAAATCTTGATATGTGCTAGCATATTGCTCTGCATTTAAAGTACCGGTTGTACCGTCTGGCGCTGTAAATCTAACTAAAGACCGTGTTGTTGCTAAAGTATCATCAAAGTCTAAAACAGTTATGCCTCGCGTAACTTCAGAAGCTAATCTACTTTTTGATATTGATTTAGCTAAAGTTTTAGGTGATTTAATATTTTTTCTTATAGGACTTTTAATATTAAACTTTTTAGCAAAAGTCACACCTTCAAAATCTACTATCGAGTTAGGATCAATATCAACAAGATCATTAAAGTATCTTTGCCACCAAAAGTTTTCGCCTAATTTCCAACCAACAGGCATATTTCTAGCTAATTTAGCAATTCTTAGCTTTGTATCATCAGCTTTGTCTAGTGCTATAAGCTTGTAATTATCTATAACTAATTTGTAAGACTCAGCAAAGTTTTTTCTATTTATAGAAGCGTCTAACAAATAAAGATAAGCCGCTGTAGCTGGCATTGCATGCTCAAATTCAACTTTTTTTGCATCTAGTGAGTAACCAACTATTTGAGCGCCTAGCTTATGCCAATGATTTGTGTCGTTTGCTACTAACTTTAAATAATTTCCAACTATAGTAGCATTATTTCTATCTTGACCTACAAACTTATGTATACGCGTCCATAAAGCGTCGTGTATTAAAGATACTGTAGCGTTAAACTCTGCTACTTGTTTAGTTTTTAACAGAGTGTTATAAGTAGAAACAGTGTAATCAGTAACACCAGCTATTTTTGGCCCGTAATTAGTATAGCTTTCATCATCTCTTATGTCAATTAAATCTTGCTTTAATTGATTAAAAGCAATAGCACCAGGACCACCTTTGCTTATACTAACGCCATAATCAGAATTTGCTCTTGTAAATACAGGCGCGCCAGTACCGTTTTTTCCAAACCACATTTCTTTAGGACCTATGGTCATTAACTTTTTATAAGCATCAACTATTTCTTTTCTACCTTCTTCCGTTAAAACTAATTTTTTTAAATCTAAAGTTTTTTCTAAACCGCTTTTTTCAAGCAAAGTATTTAGTTTGTTTATACCGGCTAAATCTGCATTAAAGTTAGGATCAAGAGAGCCTTCTGTAAAAAGTTCATTAACTAAATTTAAAGCTAACTCACTAAAAGCAGTTGGGCTTTGAGCAGCTGTAATATCAGCTATCTGCTTTGGATCTGCTTTTCTAGCGTCTAGTATTCTTTGAGCTGCAGATAATGATTTATTATTTACAGTAAAATTAGCAAAACCTTTTAAATTTTGACCTATAGTTCTATTATATAAATTAAGCTCTTTAACTGGTGTTATGCCAAAAAACTCTCTTTGAGTTTGTCTAATAGTTTCTGCACTAGGATTTATAAACTTATCTTTTAATTGCCACAAAGGTACTTGTGATGTTTTTCCTTTTGATCTAGCTCTTTTACCGTCTGGCTTAAACTTTTTATCATAAAAATAATTTAAAACGTTATTTTTTAAACCAATAGATCTACCTTTAACCGCTTTTGAAACAACTTCAACATCGTTTAAATTAGTAAAAGCTTGTTCAGAAGTTACATTTGTTTTAGGCAAAACTCTTATTTCACTCGTTAATGCAGGTTCAAAAGAATAATAATCTTGAATATTACCAGCTTCGGAAGGCTCAGGTATACCGTCTGTTATTTTTTTAGCATAAGTTAAATTAGCAGCAGGGTTAGTTATTTTTTTAGCAGGTACTTTAAAAACTATACTAGTAACAGCTTCAACGTTATTATCTTGAACTTGTTTAAACGTATCACCTTCTTTAACTTTTACAGCGTTTAATATTTTATCAGAAGTTCTGTTTTTACCTATTTTAAGAACATTTATTCTATTTGGCTTAGAAGGTGTTAAATCTTTTTCTAACTGAGTAGTTTGTTTTTCAATTAATATATCTAAAGGTGTTCTAGTATCTTGTTGTGTTTCTACAGCTCTAGTAACACCTTCTTGCTCTATAGAAACTTGTATATTTCCGTATCTAGGATGTTTTTCAACAAACTCTTGTAATCGCATGTCAAGCATTTTTCTACCACGTATAGTAGCGTTAAAATAACCCATAACACCTCCTTTAAAATCTGTTTCAAACTTCATTAACAAACCTACAGCACCTCTATTTTTTAAACTTTCTGCCAAACTATTTCTTGGCCCAGTAAACTGTAGTTGTATTTCTTCTAAATCTTTATTACTAAAACCTTCTATTAAACCAGCGTTTTTAAGTCTTATTAAGCGATCAAAAACAATACCTTGCATCATATCAGCTGTCATATTAGCAGCAAGCTCTTTATCAACATCAACATACTCTAAAAATGTCTCGTTAATTTCATTATAAATTTCAGACGCTAGTATACCTCTTTCTTCTTGTTTTTTATCTTCTTGTTCAGTGTTTACTTTTCCTCTTGGTATTCTTATATTAAGATCACCACTTACACCTCTAAAATTGTTCCATTTTTGTATATAAGCCAAAGCATTAGTACCATCCATAGAAGACCAGTCAAATAAATTCATTTGAGTTTGACTTTTAAAAATGTTTCCAAATATTTTACCAATATTAAACATAGTTTCAGAGCCATCTTGTGTTATGTCTATAGCGTCAAAATATTTAAACGCATCTGACAAGTTCGTCATCCACTCTTTATAGTATTTTTTTTGAGTTTTCTTAAGTTTTTTTCCGTATCTTTTTTCAAACATTATTTGAGCGTAGGCAAAAACTTTTTTTAACCTTGGGTCTTTAGTATTAGACAACTCGTTTTCAATTGAATTTACTATCTCTCTTAATCTTTTAATATCCATATTAGCTTGTATCATGTGCAAGCCTTCGTGATGTATTGCGTTAGTAGAAGTTGGATCACCTTTTTTAATATTTTCTATAATGTTATCATCTATAACCACAGCTATATCACCATCTAGAGCAGCGTTTACATTGTTATCGTAAACAAGCTTCATGTCTAAATACTTAAACAGTCTATCTGTACCTCCAATTTCAGAAAACTCTTCAAAAGCTTTGTTTTGAGCTTCTATTAAACTAAAACCTCTATTTATATAATTTTCTATTGTGTTTTGTAGTTGAGTAGATACATCGTACCACTTGTCGTTACTAAATACTTTTTTAAAATATTCTAAAAACTGTTTTTTTGTTGCAAATCTTTTAAACTGTTTACCTTTAAAATCTCCTTCTGTAGTTCTGTTTATATACTCTGTAAGTCTACCGTCTTGAAAATAATTATAAATTAAAAGCTCTTTGTTTATTTTGTTTTGCTCGTCATTTATTTTTTTATTTATTTCATTTAATTTGTTGTTGTTTTCTTTTTGATAAAAAGAAGGAGCTCCAGGATTTTTTTCTTTGTCTTTCTTTTGTTGGTTTACAATTTTAGCTTTTTCTATGTTTAAAATTCTTTGTTGTTTTAAAGATTTTATAACGTTTTCTTTGCCAGACTCGTCCATTTTATTAAACTTAGTAATGGTGTTCATAGCGTTTTCAACAGCGTCTAACTCAGAAATAACTTCTATATAAGCATCGTAAGTGATATTACCATCTTGATATGCTTTTTCGTAAGCTTGCTTTTCTTGATTTATTATAAACCTAGTTTGTTTAGGATTAGCGTAAATTCTTGATTTTATTGACTGAAAACCTGTTCTTGTTGTTTGACCAGCACCAATAAAAAATGGTGTTGTTAACATTGCTTGACCAGCACCTTCTAACATCCTTTTTACGTTTTCCTCTGGCTTACCACCATAACCTGTAGCAAACTCAACACTTTCAAAACCTATTTTTTCTTGCAAGCTTTCTGTAAACATTTCAACAAAAGTAGATCCACCAACGTTTTTACCCATTTCGCCAAGAGCTTTTCTACCAGTTTTAGTTTTTAATACTTTTAAAAAGTTTAATTTTAAAAATTCTTTAACAACAGATTTAGGTAAAAATTTAGTAGCTTTACCAATAACAAAAAAGTTACTTATTAAATCAAGACTACCTGCTAACATACCACCGCCAAAAGCAGGATCTAAATTTACTTCTCCATTATTAACAACTTGAAACATAGCATCTACTCTTTCATCAGCTTTAAGCCCATTAAAAAGATCTATTGCTCTTGAGTCTTCTTCAGTTGTTGGATTTTTTCTATCAGCATATACATTAGGAAAAGTTTTTCTAGCAGCTTCAACGTTAATTATTTCAGTAGTAATTCCACCAGTTTCTTGAGCAATTGTTGGAATAACAAATATACTAGCTAACATTTGAGTACCTTGAGTACCTAACATTCTCTGCCATTCATCTACAGTAACATCAACATCAAATATACCTTTATCAAATATTTTAGCTGGATCAAGGCTAGATATTTTATCTTGATATTCTACAGAGCTAACTATAGCATCTTGTATAGTTTCTAAATTTTTAGGTATTTCTTCTTCAAGCTCTTTAATTCTAGTAGCTATTGTTCCGTCAAAAGTAAGTAAAGCGTCTTTAGTCATTACACTAGCAGTTCCAAAACCCATACCCACTGGACTGCCATACACTTTATACTCTTCATTTGGATCAGCTCCTTGGTTAATTTTTTCTTTAAGAGTTTCTAATTCTTTTCTTCTTGATTTTAACGCAGCGTCTTCTAAAGAAATATTAAACATTTCGTTAAAGCCTTTGCCTATTTGTATTCTACCAACACCAACACCATGAGACATATCTGCCCAAGCGTCTCCAATTAAAGGTATTTTTCTTAAAGCACTAGCTATTGGTAAAATTTCACCTTCAGCTTTTAATACGTATTTTTCATTTATAGCCGAACCTTGTTTGTCTTTACTACCGTATACTGTTGTTACAGCAGAGTTTATACTGTTTTTTAATCTTTTATATTCGTAACTTTCGTTTATAAGCTCTTCTTGTTTTTTTCTAATTAAAGAAGTTAACTCTGTATTAAACTGTTCTACGTCAGAAGCGTTTGTAAAATCATATTTTTTACGTAAAATATCAACTTGTTGATTTGTATACTCTTTTAAACCCCCATCAATTTCAAATAAAACTTTTTCCCAAACGTTTTCATCTTGAAACATTTCTGTGTAAATCTCTAGTTGACGTTGCTCTAATTCTTCAGCAGATAACTCTTCCATTGTTTTAGTGCTACCGTCTTGATTTTTAAATATTATAGGTCTTTCTTTAGAATATTTTATAGTTTTTGCATATATACTTGCGTCAATGTCATTTTGTATTTCACCGTTTAAATAAGTGTCTTGTATAAAAGCATTAAACCTATCTGCTTCTTCACCTGGACTAGTTCCTCCTATTATAGTAGCTAAAGAAAAATCACTATTAAATAATCCTTTATCAAACTCAAAAGTTTCTTTTCTTCTAAAACCGTTTTTGTCAGCTGGAGCTATAACCTCTATTCTGTCCATGCCAACTGTTGAAGGTTTAAATTCATAACCTAAACCTTCATATCTACGCTTAAGAAATTTAATACCTTTGTTTTCCGTTACTTTAACATCGTCACCAGTTATTTGAGGCAAAGGTACTTCTTCGTCAAAAGGCTCTATTCTATAAGCTTCAGGAAAGTCTGCTTTAAACTTTTCTAAATTATATGTATGTACTTTATACTGTTCACCAGTACCTTGATCAAAGTAATATTCAAACATTTATTATAATTTTATTCTTGGTTATCAACCTCACTGTAGTCAAAATTTCCTTTAAAACCTGGAAATAAATCACCTGGGTTTGCTTCTAAATATGTCATGTAAGTTTTTAATGCTCTTGGATTAAATCCTTTAACACCAGAGTCTCGTAGCATTACTTCAAACATAGGTATAAGTGACTTTTCATCTGTTATATCAAACTTTTTACCAACAGGCGCTTGAGCTATAAACTTTCTAAAGTTAGGATTAGGAACATCTTTTCTACCTTCTTTAATAGTTTCTCTTAAATCTGCTTTTGCTTTAAATAGTTGATAGTTATCTCCATCAACTTTTTCTATTACAAAACCTAAATTCATTGCAAATTGTTTTGCTGTTTTTATATCGCCAATAGATAAATTTCTAGTAACACCTCTTATATTTTTTAAAGCTACACCAGTACTACCATTATCTAAAAAGAACTCTTCAAGACTAAAAGTACCTGAGTTTAATTTTATAGCTATTTTATTTTCTTCAAATATTGTTGAAGTTTGATTTTGTAAAAGATTTTTTACAAATGAATTAGTAGTAGCTTCGTCATAATTTTCATTACCTGGAGTAGTTAATATTTTTATAAACTCTATAGCGTTTTCTTGTGTTATTTGCTGACCATCTGGAGTACCATCTTTATTTAAATCAACATTACTATCATTTAAAAGACTTGTAAATGATTCAAGATTTGATTCAAGTTGATCTCTTATAGTTTGATTATTACCAAGTGATAAATCAGCAACCATAAGTTTAGCACCCATATCATCCCTATTATCCATAAGAACGTTCATATCTTGATTAAAAGCCACGCTGTTAAAATCAACATTTTTAGGATCAATATGTTGATTAATAATTATTTGAGCGTTTCTTACACCTTGAGCATCTCTTGCGACATATTGTTTGTTTAAATTATTAAGATCAATTTCAGAACCACCTATTATTATTTTTCTTTGCGTTACATCACCAATTTGAAAATCATTATCTAAAAGTAAATCAAAATTTGCAATGGCCTCATCACTCATATTTTCGTATGAAGCTGTCTTTTTAAAATCTACTAGCTTTGTTTTTAAACGAATTATATTGTCTTTCATTACGTCTAAATTATCTAATCTTTGTACAGTAGCATCTACATCTTCTTGTTTTACAAAAGAAGCTTCTTGTATAGGTTTGTTTAAATCTATAGCTTTTGAATTAATAATTGCGTCAAGCCCAATATCGTCAGTAGAAGCCATTACTTGATTAGCTTTTGTTTCAACTATACCTGCTCGTTTTTTTGATCTAGCTTTTATTTGTCCAAATACTTGTAATAAATTATTTGAAGACTGGTTTCTTTGATTACTTATATTTTGAAAACTAGCAACCATTCTACCAAATACACCGCTTAAGTCAGGCACTATACCAGCTTCAGCTATTCCTATGTTTTTAAATTTACTCATATTATTTTAATTTAAGCAGTTTGTGTTAAAAGGTATGTTTGTCCTAATTGATTTAAAGCATTCATCTGATTTGCAGCCATTTGAGCTTGTAATTGATTACCAGCAACTAAAGCAGACATTTGGTTAGCTTGCGCCTGTCCTAAGTTAGAAGCAGCAGAAGCAGATACAGCAGCTTGCATGCTTAATAAATTAGCTTGCCTTTGAGCTTCTAGTGTTTGAACACCAGCCTCACCTTTTCTTTCTGCCATATCAGCTGTTAAAGCTCCTTGAGCAGCAGCTCTTTGATTTATAGCTTCTTGTTTACCAATGTTAGCAGCAATTTTTTGAGTTTGTAACATACCTTGATTAGCTAGTGTTTGTGCTAAAGCAGCAATACCACTAGATCCAGCTGCAGAACGAAGAGAAGATAATATATTGGCTCTAGTTTGCTCACCTCTTCTAGACATAAACTCTGCTTCTAAAGTATTTACCGTTAAGTCTTCAAAAGGATTTTCTAAGTCTTCAAAAGGATTAACAAAAACCATTTCTCTATACTTTTCTTTTTCAACAGCTAAAAGTTTTAATTGCTCATCTCTAAATTCTCTTGCTTCTTTCAATTGTTGTTGAGTTAAAGCGTCCATTTGTCTTTGGCTTGATCTCATTTGAGCAGATTGTCTTCTTGAGCTTAAAAAATTAAGACCACCTAAAACTAACGCAGCTGTACCAGGATCTACTACTGCGTAAATAGCATCTGCTTTATACGTGAAAAAACTTATAAAAAATTCTAAAATAAAATCTATCATATTTCTAATTGTTACTATTATATTGTTACACTTTTCGTGTGTTTTTTACTGTTTATGTTATTTCAGAGCCAACTGAGAATAGTTTAGCTTCTGATGTACTATTATTTTTCATTTTAACTGTAGCGTAATATCCAGATATGCCAGATGTATTTACAATACCATCTTTTGCAAATAAAGCTATATCGTTTGCTAAAGCGTCTGCAGTTACCGCGCTACCACCGTCGTCTACAGTTATAACGTTAGTTGCATTATTAATAGCTGTTACAGTTCCTCTAAGAGTAGGTCCGTCACTGTTTTTATCTATAGTACTATCAGTACCACCAGCATCAGTTACATTTGCAACGTTGCAAGTAAATATTGTATCACCAATACTTAATGAACTATTTATTTCTCCGCTTAATGTTATTGTAAATGTTCCCATATTATATTAAGACCAATTAGGGTCAATTGTTAAAAAGTTATCTAAATTTAAACTTACTGTAGTGTTTTTTGTTGGAAATTGAGTTATAGTTAGTTTAAACTCAATTAAAGCTTTTCTTCCAGCACCTGTAAAGTTTAATACTTGACCAGAGCTTATCGTTGGAGTTCCACTTACTGTTATTGTGTTTTGACTACTATCAACAGCAATTACAACTACACCTTCAGCACCTGGACCGTTATCAATTTGAGATACTTCTGCGTATATTCCAACAACACTACCTACACTATCGCTTTCTGCGTTTGCTAAAGTTATAGTGTTACCTGTGCTATTAGCGTTCGCTGTTTTACTAACGTTTTCTATATTTAAAAAAGCTGTACCCTTAACACCTGTAGCTTGATTTTCAACATCAAACTCTAAACCTGTAGCTAATTGTATAAATTCATAACCAGCACCAGTAAAAGTTAAAGTGCCTGAAACTGTACCACCTGGAGTACCACTTAAAACTAAAGCAGTGCCTTCAATACTAGCTACTGTTACGGTATTAGTTATACCAGTTCCAGTTACAGTCATACCTTGAACTATTGTATCGTTAGCCGCTGTTAATGTTATAGTGGTACCTGTAGTGTTTCCAGACATTGCTTGAGTTGTTCTAATTTCAAAATCTTCTTGGCTAATAAGCGGTGTGTTTGCGCTAGCTCTTTTAAAAGCTTTTGTATGTAGCTTTGGTTCAAGTACTATAAACTCAACACCGTCTGAAGCTGCACTACCAACGCCAGTAATTACACCTGAAGATGGTAAAGCACCATGAGTACCAGTGTAAGAGCTATCAGCTGAAACGCATGTAAAAGTAACTGTAACACTACTTGACTGATTAAAAGTAAAAGTATTTACACGGCTACCAGCAGTGTCTCTTAATCCAGTCTGTAAAGTGCTAAGACTAGCTTCATCAGCTGTAGTTTCTAATGTATAAGTTTCTACAGCAGATGTAGAAGGTATCTGTACAGTAGTATTTACAATACCACTGTTGCTAATTTCTTTTGTTGAAGAAGTTGTTGCTGTAGTTGTAAATTGATTTGTATCAAAATCATAAGTTTTACTATCAGAACTTCTAGTTAATTTTATACTAAATTTAGTTTTTTCTAATCCTCTAACTGTTAAAACTCTAGAAGAACCTGAACTAGGTACATTTGATTTATCAAACTCTATAGAGTTTATTTGTTTTAAAACAGTATTGTTAGCACCAGCAGTAGAACTAACGTTTATTTTTTCTGAAAAAGTTAAAATATTATATATACTACTTATAGAAGCTGTAGCGCTAATAACAAATGTTTTTGTAATAACTCTACCTAAAGAGTTTTTAGTAACAGAGCTTGTAAACGAAAAAGTTGCGTCATTAAAATTTTCTACAAAATCAGGTTCTTGAGAATAATAAAAGTTTGTTCCTGCTGTAAAAGTTACAGTACATAATTCTTTAGCTACGTCTTCTGTTGCAGAAACTGTTAATCTTTTATTAGTAGAACTAATTGAAGCTAGTGTAACACCAGAACTTGCTGAAACATTTACTGTTTGGTTAGACTTACTATTTGTTTTTATATTTAATCCTAAATTTATTGCCATGTTATGATGATACTGTGTTACTTGTTATTATACCTAAACCTTGAACGTTAAAATCACTAGTATCTATATTACTAGCTGTAACGGCGTCTCCTTTTATATAGTTATACCACTTATTACCTTTTTCTAAAAACTCATTAATACTACCTGTTTGAGGTATGTCTGTTTCTAAATCATCTACATACCAACCTGTTTTAGCTTCAATATTATAAAAATCTGCATCTGAACCATCAGACGTTACGTCTAATAAATCTACTTTAGCTTGGGTACCTTCATATATTATAGTTTTAAATCTTTTATTTCTATAAGGATCAGCGTTTAAAACTAAAGTCAACTCAGGATAATATTGAACTCCATAAAAATGAGCTCTTAAATCATTAACATGATGTTTGTAAAGTTCTGCGTTTTTAAAAGTGTAGTAATTATTATTTAAACTTACACCTGCCTCCATGCTATTAAAAGATTTAAAGCTAGAAAAACCTTTTATATTTTCATTAAAACTAATAACGTAATCAGTTCCTGCAGTATCTAATCTAAGGTTATATTCATTTTTTCTAGCGTCGTAACTACCTATTAAATTTGTTGATATTGGTAAGTTATCTCTAAAAAAGTCAGCCATACCATACTGTGAGATAGGCGTTAAACCGTCCATAGATAATCTAATCACAACACCTCTTTGTTTATCTGTAAAATAAGATCTGTGTGATTGAGAAGCAAATGATCTTGGATCTTTTGATATACCATATTCTCCAACGTAAGGTATTGTTTGTCCTAAAACATTTGTATTAGCTGTTAACTGTATGTTTCCGTCAGCATTAAAAACAGCATCTTTATTTGCTAA
>TARA_R100000329_G_scaffold34494_1_pt1 | contig 13501 bp, 6 predicted proteins | sample TARA_R100000329 | Tara Oceans TARA_R100000329 (sample SAMEA2620783) | marine metagenome | biome: marine biome (ENVO:00000447); feature: surface water layer (ENVO:00002042); material: "saline water (ENVO:00002010), including plankton (ENVO:xxxxxxxx)" | depth 5 m | reverse complement strand
CCAAATTTATGTTTATTGGTAAATGCAGCATCATACATTGTACCGCTTATTTCGTTAGTACGGATTGTAGAACCTAATTCACTATCTCCAAAGTTTTGAAATTCAATTTCAGCAGGGTTCCAAGGACTTAATGCAGTAGTGCTTTGACCAGCAGTAGTACCTCTAGTCACATCACGACCAAGTTGTCCTGTAGCATTACTACCCCAACTTATAACTCTAGGTTTGTTTTGTGTTCCACCGTCTGTAATAACGTACATGGCTGGTGCATCAGTGCCTGTACTCCATAAAGAAATTATTTTTTCATTGGTATATGTAAGTACTTCATGTACTTTTGCACATTCTCTGAATGTTGTCTGATGAAAATTAGTAGCGTTTGTATTGTCATAAAATCCTAAATACAAACCATTGGAATCACTTGTGTAAGGTCCATCAGTATCTCCACAAGCAAATAATTTACCTGTATTTGTTAAAACAAAAGTTCTTTGATAATCAGTAAGATTACTTCCAGTAGTTAAAACGTGAACCACCTTAGCTCCAGAATTTGCATCTAAATGTGTTTTTAAATCCGATGCTACATTTGTGACTTCTACTGGTGTATATCTATCAGTTGTATCTCCTACACCTAATTGACCGTTAGTATTATGTCCCCAAGCATAAAGTTTTCCAGAACTTGTAATAACAAACACTGAATCTCTTTTACTACCTTCGGCATAAACGTAGATAGGTTGATTAGTAGTATCAGTACCATAAGTCCATCCAGTTACACTTAATCTTTGAGCTTTATGTCTTACGTTATTTGTACCACCAGTACCTACAAAACCTCTTCCAACTTGCCCATAAGCGTTATCACCCCAAGTATATACATAACCATCTGTATCTAAAGCAATCTTAGTTCCGTCACCGTCTCCAAGAAAATCATCCCCACAATCTCCAAAACTAAATTGTTTTATTTTTGGTCTACTTGTACCAGTTAATGCAACGCCAGCATCTGTCCAGAACATACATGGTACAAATCCTACTTGTTCAGCACTTGTAGTTCCATTACCAGATACGGAATGATCATCACATCCAGCCCCAAATAACATACCGTTTTCAGTTAACACATATGCAGTTTTATGTGATATATATGACTGAATAATTTTAGGTGCTTTTAATATTGTAAATCCTAAGTTAGTTCCATTTAAGTCAGTTAAAAATTTACTATCATCAGCATTTCCAGCTATGGCTCTCATAAAATATGCTGGCATTCTTAATTGACTACTTCGTGGGGTCATAATATAGGTATCAGGATTGGAATGGCCCATACCTTTTGATGCGTGATCATCACTATGTTCCCATCCCCAAACAAAATTTCTACCGTTTTCACTGATGTAACTACCTCCGCGCCTAGCCAAAATAGTAGAGGTCTGACTATTACCTACGCCAAACTCTGCAACAGAAAGCACTGCTCCAGAAGCTGGACTTGTTGGATGTAGACTAGATGAATAAAGAGATAATGTAGATACGTTAGGTCTAACAGAACCTAGTTTTAAACCTCTTGGTCTTTCAACATCACCCGTATGGCCTTTAACATATGCGGTTGTCGCAACTTTAGTACTTATATCTGAGTTAGGTTGTGTTACTGCTGTTGAGTTATCAGGTAAATTTAAAGGTCCAGTAAGATTAAATTGACCAGTTATATTACCAGTTACGTTACCAGTTACGTTACCTACTACATCACCAATTACATCTCCTTCAAATTGAGTTGCAGTTAATTTTCCAGTACTTGAATTAAATTTCAAATTAGTACCAGTTTTTAAACTTTGTGCCCCAGTAGCTGAGGTCGCAAAAGTTGGAAAACATTCAGTATCTGAAGACTCATCAGATAAATTAATACTTGAAGGCGTAGTTGTAGACTCATCAGACCACTCCATACCATTGCTGGTATAACGTAGTATCTTTCCAGTAGATGGTCCGTTATGTATGTCTAATTTAACTTCACCAATACTGTCATCTATTATTTCAGTATTACCTACAGCATTTGGTGCTAGATGTTTATTTTCTACCTGATCATCTATTATTTCCCAGTTACCAGCACTATTTACTTTAATATCATTTTTAGATCCAGTAGATAATACTAATCCACTTGAATTAGGACTTACGAGTTCTAACTCTTGTATTGCATGTAATATTTGTTTTTGATTTTTATTTAAATCAAATGCTCTAATTGATGATCCTGGAGCATATATAACTGCTCCTGATTCTACGTCAGTATCTCTATAAATGTTTATATTGTTTGTACCTGTAGGTGGTATGTGATTGTCATTAAATACTACGTTTGTGTTATCAATGGTGTAATGTTCTAATTCAGTTTGTAGTTGAGAGTCAACTTTTACTTTGATCTCTTTATTCTTGATATATTCAAATGGAAACGAAAATGTTTTTGTACTACCATTTCCGTTATGAAATTTTTGTGTTGTCGCCATGTTTTTAACATGTTATCTGTAAATATTTAAGAGTGGATCTATTGAGTCGTTATATCTTTTTGTTTTTTCTAATTTTCTATATTGTCTAATTTTTTTATTTCTACGTTCATTAATAAGTTCTTCAACAGCTGGATCTCTACTTATACTTGCCCAAGCTTTTCTTTCAGCATCTCTAAATAATTTGCTAATAATTTTTAAATGATAATAAGTTTTATCAGGATCAAGATCTCTATTACCTTTTCTAGCGTCAGCTTTCATTTCCTTTAAAGAATTAATAATTTTAGGATTTTTAGCTAACCTATTAAGTTGTGCTTCTAGATTTTGTTTACCAATAGCTTCTTGAAATTTTGATCTTATTCGTGGAGCACGTTTTAAATCTGTTCCATCAGGAGCAGAAAATGTTGATAAATTGGTAGCAAAACCACTTTCAAATAATAATTTTCTACCAGGAGAATAATCTAAATTGACTTGGATAGGACTAAATGCATTAAACATGCGAGTCATAAAATCATAATTTTTTAAAGGTTTGCCATTTAAAATATCGTATTTAATTGGAAGATCCTCTACAGCTAAAGGCTCCATAAATAAGTTTCTGTTTCTTAAAGAATCATTAATACCACTATTTAACTCTTTCATATATGGATTAATAATTTTACCCATTTCATTTCTTAGTGAAGATAAAGGTAAAGCATTATTTCCAATACTTGCAAGTGTTCTGGGAACTGAGCCAGGTTTAAATGTAAGTAAATCAACCATCTGTTGTAAACCAACTAAGTAAGACTTACTAGCTAAAGTTCCGCCTATCACAATCGCTAATTTTTGTAGATGATCTTCAGTCCATTGCTCGCCCATCATTTCTGAATAATCGCCAATATTTGCTACAGCTGCAAAGATTTGGTTAAAAGGTTCAATAGCGTCATAATCTACAGTTACTCCACCAACTGTTAACCTTCTTCTTTTCCAACCACCACTTATCCAGGTTCGTAATTTGGATCTATCAGGAGGACCATCGCCTGATAACTCACCTCGTAAATATGCCATAGATGCCATAAAAATTACGGAACTACCTACAGCTTGTCTACCAAGTTGTACAGCTTTAGCCTGGGCTAATTGTTCTGGAGTTGTAATACCAAACTGTCTTACATCTTCTAAACTATCAGGTGTTGCTCTTCTTATTAAATTAGATTCTTCGATAAATCTATTCATTAATGGTGTATGTTTTGCAGTTAACTCAAGACCATTTACACCAGTTCTTGCAAACAAAAAGAATGGTTTTGCCCAAGGTGTTTTTTCAAAAAGATCATTTAAACCTTTTGAAAAACCTTGCATATCTTTTGTAAGTGTTGCTTCTTTTTTTTGAAACTGTACATCTAAAGCTTCTGGTTTAATAGCTCCATCACCATCAAAAATTTGACCATAGAAATTATTTTCATAAGATTTAATTAATTCTGGAGTTATTTCTGTAATGTCTCCAGCATCTAAATTATTAGTTGCCTGGACAAAAGCTCTTTCTCTCATCTTTGCTCTACCAATAATATGCCCAAAAGCATCATCAGTAGCTGCCATTAATTTAGTTGAATAATTTAAGAATTTATTATCATTTAAACCTCTAGCAATATTCGCAATACGATACGCTGCTTTGTCTCCATCAGTTCCACGAGTTTCTGCCCATTGACCTAAAGCTTCCCAATTAACATCACTTGCAGTTTTTTCTTGATACCTAGATGCATAAGTTGCTACATCACCTGACCAGTAAGATTGCAATCTAGTTTGAAATATTTGAAATGCTTCTGGTATTGTTTCAATCATTGCATTTGTTGAAGCCATAGCTTCTCTAAATGTTCTGCCATCTAAACGTAATCCAGCACCAACCATTGCTGATATTGGTCTTAAAAATGTTGCTGTTGATGTACCTAATATTGCTCTTATAGGAGTTTTAGGTCCACTTAAAGTACTAGCTACAAAAACACCTTGTACTTCTCTTGCAAGTTGTCCATTTAACATTTTGCCTTTAAAGTTACCACCTTTGATAGTTGCAGTAGCCCACTTATCAAAGTCATCAATTGTATTTATGCCTTTTGGTCCAGAAAATAATTCAAAAATTGCTTTAGATAGATCATCAGTAGGTTGTGCATCAGCAAGCTCAAACATTGCTTTTATAGAAGTTTTTGATTCCTCAATCTTTGCATCTAAAAATTCTTTTTGAAGTGCTTTACTAGGCTTAGTTCTATTAGCTAAATCAAATTGTTTTAGACTTGCACCAGCCGCATAACCAGCTTTTTTACGTTCTGTAATTGCAAATTGTAATTTATCTAATAAACCTTTAGCTGGACCATCTACATCATGTAAATCAACTATGTCAGCTATTTCCCTACCAGCTAAACCTAATTCTTTTATTTCGTTAATAAGACTACCAATAACTAAATCTAAAGTCCTAGCTTGTCTAGGAACAACAACGTCTACATCTCCAAAACCTAAATCAATTTTTTGTCTTTTTAAACCAGCTAAAAACTGTTCTGGTGTTAAATCGGCTGCTTCTCTACCTGTACCTAAATATTGTAAAAACTGTATAGATTCTTTATAAGCTTCATCTAAAGAGATATTTTTACTTTTTAAATCAGCTTCAGTTTTTTTAAAATAATCAGAACTCATTAATTTTTTAAGAACACCACGAGTAACTTCTTCACTTTCCTTAGCTGTTCGCGCTGCCCTTTCTACCATTACTTCGGGGACAACAGGATCAAAACCACCATCAGTGTCTGAGTATGCTCTTGCCTTATCTTGTTGTCTTGCAATATCCCCAATATCATCAGAACTAGACCTTACAGTACCTTGATGTGCATCTGCAACAGGGTCGTTTTTTGGAGCACGAAACTCTGTCGTATCCTCCATTTGTTGTCTAGCCCATTCTAATCTTTTAGCTTCTCTATTTTTTACCCTGGCTTCTTTTCTAGTAACAGCATCAACTAGTCCTTTTACTTGATCTGTCTTAGCTGCTTTACCAATTGCCATAGCTGCACCATCAAACATAAGACCTATTCCCATACCTTCCATGACATTCTTAAATGTTTTCATGGCTGGATGATCTTCATCTTTAGTAGCTAGTACATTATTAAATTGAGGATATCTTTTAGCTATTGCACCTAGAGCATTATCTTCCTGGGAATATTTAGAAAGTATATCTGAAGTAGCACCTATTGCAGCTGCATTCAGTAATCTATTTCCTATTTTTATTCCTAGAGCTGCTTGTCCTTTTACAGGCACAATTGCCAATGTACCAAAATGTACAAATCCTCTTAGTAAGTTTCCCCATACAGTTTTTGTTTCTATAGGGTTTTCAGAATCAACAAAGAAATCATCAGATTTAGGATCGTAGTTTTCACCTTCCTTAGCCATCTTGCCAGATGCCATATCAATAACTCTCTCAGGAGCTGTTATTAAAGATGACGCAGTATCTTGCAAACCACCCTGGATAGCAGATTGTGCTTCTTTTAAAACACCTTTGAATCCTCCACCATCCTTTTTTTCTCTTACATCTTTTGTTTCTTTTACTAGTTGTTCTCTTCTTTCTTGTCCTTCTTGTAACTCTTGAGATTGTCTTTCACGTTGAGCTTGCTGATCAATAGTATCGGCTAATTCATTTGCTTGTAGACGCATCTCTTCTGTATCGATCTGACTAGGATCGAATTGAAAATTTGAATCCATAATTTATAAGGAACCCTCAGATCCCTGCTAATAACATTCCGTCTTTTGTGTTGTAATTTTTACTCATGTTTTCGGATCTAATCAATCTCCTCGGAGTAGATTTGTATTCCCGTAAACGTAGTATTCTTGGATCAGATATACCTTTTTCTTCTCTTTTTATAGGTGGTAAACCTCTTAATCTTAGTTGTGCATTTATTATATCTACAGCTGTATAGTTTTTATATGCCTCAGCTAATTTATGAAAAATTGGTGGTATTTCCACATCTATACCTTTACTATTCATTTCATGAATTCTGTGTAAATCACTAGACGTACCAGTTATATAATCTTGAGTGAAATCACCATTAACTGATGCTAATTTTTGTAAAGCTCCTGTTAATTTTTTATCATATGTATTTAGCATTTTCTCCCTTTCACTAAATCTATCTTGAAAGGTTTCTACATCTATAATTACATTTCCATCTTTATCTATAACATCTACACCTAGCTTTGTTTCTACAGCATTCATTGCCGCTTCATGTGCAGTATTTTCATTACCAGTTCTTTTTAATTCTTGTGCAAAAACTTCTTTATATGCTGTTTGGCCTTCTTTGAAATATCTAATAAATTGAATACTACCAGAACTTTCATCAGCTAATTCTAAACCAGTTTTAGATCTTACAATTGCTCTAATACTGTTATCTCTTTGTGTACTAAGATTTCCTCCAGGCTGTTCAGCATTATGGCTTTTTATTAATCCTTTATATTGTGTAAATGTATTAGGATCATTTATTCTATTTACTAAATTTAAAGGTACTCTTTGATTTGTTTTAAATAAATAATCAATAAACTTTATAGTATCTTCATCGTCTTTATCTTCCGCAGTTAAGATACCTAATAACTTATTTGGCATAGGACCCCAATCAAGATTCCAACCATCTTTTGCAGCTTGAAGGTCAGCTTCTGTAGGAGGATTATCTAAATCTTCAAATAATTTTTCTACTTTTTCTATATACTCAATACCCTGTAATCTTCCCCATTCCTCTTCTTTCTCTATCTTTGTTTTACGAGCATCGTCTAAATATCTCTGTAGTCTATTACCCGAATTACCTAAGTAAGTAAACAAGGTCATTGTTGTGCCATTATCAAGAGTAATTTCTTGATTCATCATTCCAATTATATTTGATGGATCTATATCACCATTATCAAGTAACTCTTTAATAGAATTTACTACTTCTAATTTTGCTGTTGCCTGACTACCAATTTCTAAACCTCTTTTCCTAATACTTTCTGCAAAATCAAAAGCATGTTCATTTTCAATTGTTGTAATTAATTCTTCTTGTTTTTCAGCTTTTTCATTAGCCTCAATTTGTGTTTGGTAATTATTTGCATCATCTCTTGCTAATTGTGTTTCATACTTCTGCATTGGCTGATATAAATATTCAACCGCTAACTCTTGTATATCAGGATCAGTAACGTCACTTAAAAAAATTTCTCGTATACGATTATCAATTATTGTCTTATTAGCAATATCAGTCATCTCTAGTTCATGCCATGACTTTTCTACTGTTTCACCATTGATAACTACAGGAAATTTATAATTACGCAGCTGTCTTACAAACATAGGATATTGACTAGATTTTGAACTTAGGTATGCCTTATAAAATCCTCTTTGTTGATTTTTTCCTAAATTCTTAACTATATTCCCACTTAAATAACTTAAAGATCCTGATTTCCTTCCTTCTTCAACAAGATTAGTATTAGTGCCTTCAAAGGTATTTTCTACTTTTGCCTCTATATGATTTTTTTCTATAATATTATTTTGTTCATCAATTCCTAAATTGTAAAATTTTGCTTGACCAATAGCTTCTTGTCTTTTTTTTCTTTTCTCTATTTGTGGTTCAAGCATTCTTGCAATACCTTGAGATAAACCAGCTAATCGTTGTAATCTTTGATCTTTTTGTTTTGCTGCTTGCATCTCATATTCATACATTTGACGATTTCTATCTCGTATGGAACGCAGAAATTTATTTTGTTGTTCCTCCAGGGAATCAACCATATCCACTGGTTCTACTGGATCAAACTCAGTAGAAGGTGCATATCCTTGGAAAGATGATGTCATACTACCTCCATAGCAATATCAATTTGTTGATAATCAACAGTTAAATAATTTTGATCTATACCTACAGCCATTGGGTTTTTCTTCAATACGTCTTGAGCCATTGCCCCACGGAATCTTACATCTCCACCTTTATAATTAAATTCATATATCTTATATCCCATTGGTGATATACCAACTTCTTCAATATTTTCTTTTAATTTTCTATCAGAAAAAAGACTAGCAACTCCAGTTGCAATACCTACAACACTACCTACGACAGGTAATGTTCTTTCCATAAATCCAGCTTTAGCAGGCTGTGCTGGAGTAACACCAGGTACTGGTCCAAACCCACGTTCTGATAATGCACGGTTATTAGCAGTCATTAGTTGTCTTCTCGCAGAATTTAATTCTTCTGTTTGAGCAATTCCCGCTCTTCTTAAATTAGCGTTTCTTTTACTTTGAGCATTCATACCACGCAAGGCAGCTTTACGTCCAAAAGTTCTTGAACGACCTCCTTCATTTATAGATACCTCGCTTATAAGATCAACATATGCTTCTTGATTATCAGCAAAATATTTTTCAATTTCTAATGCATATTTTCTATTTATTGCTCCAATTTGTCTAGAGCTTGCTAATACGTTTTCATCAGTTCTGAATTCATAATTAGCTATTTTCATATTCCAGATATTTCTATCTGTATCCCACTGGACTCTTCTCTGAATTAATTCTCTTTTGTAATTTCTTTCTTGAGTTTTTTCAGAGGCTGATTTTCCTGTACACACGGCAAAATTCTATAAAGGATAAATTATTGGGTCCGTGTTTTAATTCCCTCAAAAACTTGAACCCTAAGAATTTGAGTAATTTTAAATGCGTTTTATTTCTTTTATCGACAATATTCCATAACAACTTTTCTTTTCTAGCTTCTATAAATCTTTTTGATTCTCTTGCAAAAGTAACTGGAAATTTATGTATTGCTGGGGTACATAACATCCATATTTGACCATCAATATCTACACCAGCTAAACCAGCTATATCTCCATTAGGGACAGTGAAGTACACACTTCCTGGATCTTGTGCAGCAAATAAAAGATGCTGAAGAGGATCATATCCATGACCCTCAACAACTTCTCTATAGTCATCAGGTCTTAAATTATTAGCTACTTCTACAGCAGCTTCTGTTGTTATTGGGTGAATAAATTTTGACACTATGATCTTAAATAATATTTATTTGTATAATCTCCTTCCCAACTTAATGATCTTACAGTTGCTGGAGATGGGTGGGTTGATAATAAAATTAAATCAACACTTGTATTACGTTCATAAACAGGTATTGTTTCTTCTTTTTCAACTAATAATGCAGCTGTTGAAGCTTTATATGCATCCATTATCGTGGATTCATATGTTTGGACGTAATCAGTTTTACCTTTTCTTTTTAACTTAAATTCGTATTGTCCAACATTACCTAAATTTAATTTAATTCTATGAAGTATTAAAGATGAAGTAACTTCACTTAAAGTAACTTCGCCAGTATTTTTAGTAACAAAAACAGTTGGAAATTCAACTAACATTTCATATAAGTATCCGACTAATAAAGTACGCCCGGACCAATCCCCAGAAACAGTTATTGTATTTCCATTGACACTTGGAAGAATATATCTGCCACTATGTGGTGTAACGTCACTGTCATCTAATATTGCCATCGCTCCATTTTGCGTAAATGTAGATGATAACCAACTAGCAGTAAATGAAGTTATGTCATTTCTAGGGTCAAATACACCACCAGTAATCGTTGTGTAATTATCTAAATGGACAAAATAATCTACTTCGTCTTTAGTTATAAGTGCCTCATCATTAGCCTGGATAATATTGATTTTTTGTAGGTAATTATCATCACTTACAAAATAATATGAATCATCAATAATAAATTGATATTTAAGTTTTCTAGGTAGCTTCCATTTAAACCATGCAGATTGTAGACGTTTATCACCAGTATTAAAATACTTAAAACCATAAACTACATCTTCTTGTGTTTTACCTATAAGTACTATTCCGTTTTCTTTAGAACATGATATTAAATCAATATCTTGGGTAATTAGTCTTGGGGCTACTTTACTTTGGTCTACAATATCTGGCTCCCCAGAACTAGCTACGTTTGCTATTTCAAATAACCTTCCATACTTACCACTGTTATCTAGAAATCCTACAGTTTTACCTAAAGTAACTGGACTTACTTTTGGGTTGTAGCTGTATGTACCAACACTAACTAATTTTGCTGTTTCAGGTGTTAATACTGAGTCATCTGTTGTAAGTAAATATTGTTGATCTGTACTAAAAATTAGTAAACCATTTGTTATCTCAATTCCATCTTTTAATGTAGATGGGAAAGTTGAACTACATGCTATATCTATTGGGTCTTGCGGACTTACAGTTAATGCAGTTGTATTAAAAAAATCACCAAAGCTGCCAGGTCTTGATGCAATAGCATTTTCTCCTGATAAAAAAACTAATCGATTTCTAAAAAATAAAACTCTTTCTATAGACCTTCCAACAAATTTTGGTAATGGGTTTGTATTTTCATCTCCAACTACCCTATCTTCATATGTAAATCTAGAAACAGTAAAAGTATCTACAGCAGTTCTTTGTATAGTTATTGGCATATTGGTTAAATCAAAACCTAAAGGAATTTTTGGTTCTGCACATTCAACCCATTGACCTAATCCTGATATACCATTTGTTGCTTCAAAACGTAGATAATAATCATCATCACTATTATCTTCGGTGTTTGTAATTTTTACTATATAACCTTGTTTACATTGAACTGGTATCTCACTTACATCATTAGCTTCTGTTGTTATAGCTTTCATTAAATCAACATCTACCACCTCTAAGTTAAAAGGTTTAGTATCGCTATAAATATAAATTCCATTACCGATAATTTCATGTCCTATACCAAATACATTGGATAATTCTGAAGAAATACCGCCTAGAATTTGTGCTGTACTAACCACTGTATCTGCATCAAAAGGTGTTGGCGCAGGTCTTACAGCTTTTATATTTGCATTTGCTTTTATAGTTTCATGACTAGCAACACGAATTGTATAGTTAAAATTTTCCATTGACACAGTGACTGTATCACCTGTTTGCCAACCTTCACCACCATGCAAAAGTGTTATCTCTTTTGTGTAAGCACAGCCGTAATCGTTAGAATCTGAATTACCATCAGACACAGAATAAGTACTTGATACGACCTGTTGTCCTCTAGTTAATAATCTAAAAATTAAATTTGTTTTATTACCACTACTCTCATCAAATACTTTAGTACCAGTAGCAGGGCAATGACCTGATCCAGCAGTACCATTAGCTGGGATATTTGTCGATTGTATTTCTATTCTAGTAGCTGTTGTATATGTAAATTGTGATGTTTGATTTTCATCGTGCAGATTTAAAGCATATTGTCGTCCATTTTCTGCTTTAGTTAATTCAACAAATGCCGCATATGTATGTGGTCTATCAGCTGTTGTTCCTGTAGAACTTACGACTTTATTGCTATTAGAATTATTAACAAATGTAGTATCGTTAATAGTTAGAAATTTTAAATCTTCTGGATTATTGGTTTTTAAATATTCTTTTAAATTTGTTTCAGTACCACCAAGTGTTGTTGAATAATTAACAGTCATTGGAGATCCATCAGAACATTTCCAAACCCTTACTGTTCCAGTGCTATCTATTTGTCCAACGTATGATCCTTCATTTATATCTCTGTAGTAATGAAACCATGATCCATTAGTTTGTACATTAACTAATGAGTTAATTCTTCTACTGCCTGGACGTTTATATAATCCAAAAGTTAAATCAGGTATTGCATTAACAATGTCATTAACTTGTCCAGGCGACTTCGTATAGTCAGGCTGTTGTGATATGCCACCATAGAAGTTTGATACTGTTTGCGAAATACCTGTCATCTATTTAAAGCTCTAAATGGTTGATATGTTGATATAAAAGTGTTATCTGGGAAACCAAAAATTGTATGTTGCCCTTGGTTACATTCATATTCCATACATGATGCACGAGCAGATTCTTCTTGGTTGGCTAATAATTTAACTAAATCAGCATTAGCTACTAACTGTGTAGCGGCTCTACCAGCTGCTTTGTATGTAATGTATCTTTGGAAAACTGATGGTAGATCTTCAAACGCAAATAGGTATACAACATCACAGTAAATTGATGCGGTAAAAACATTCGTATGTCCTATCTTGTCGTATAGTTTTCCATTTCTTTTTACTAAATCAAAATGTCTATCTTGATATCCATTAGTAATATCTATTCTTAAAATATTGTTTGGTATATTTATGTGTCCTGATGAATCAGGATTAAATTCCACATGTTCTTCTCTATTAAATACCCATCCTTCATTTTGTATATCTACATTAGATTCTTTTAATAAATTGAAAATAAAAGATATTTCTGGATTGGTAAAATCAAGTGTATTAATAGGAGCTTGACCTATACTCCCCAGGATTGAATTTACTGCGGAGAGGTTTGTCTCGGTATCAATTGTAGTAGGAGTATTTGTCATCTTATAAAAATAAAAAAAAGGGAGTCGGATTAACCGACAACCCTTTGTGTATAAAAATTAGAATGCAGAAGGAGCAGTACCACCAACATACAATTCTACTGCGGCTGCGGGATTTAAGTAATCCGCACCCATTGCTAATCTGCCCAAGATTACGTCACCTTGGTAAATTACAGAAACATCATTAGATGTTACCTGGACCTGTGGCCCAATAGTCTCGACCACACCTGCGGCCTCTTTCTGAAATATCAAACCACATGATTTACTTCCTACTTCAGAAGCAGTACCATAGTCGTTCTTGATACCAGTTGTTGCACCAGATGCATCATCAAGGTTAGTACCGATGCTATCGCCTAAACGTGTTGGAGATGTTTCTCCTGTTGATCCACCGTAAGCTACACCATGCTTACCTAAGAAAGGTATGTTCATGGATTTGTAAATCTTAATACCGGCTATCTCAACTACACCTTGTCCTGACTGTAAAGCTGTACCTTGTACATCTCTGTTTACAAGCCCTGATGTACCAATCTTTTGTATGATTTGATAATATTGCCTAGGGTTCAATACCGCGACTCTACCTTGAGAGCTGACCCCTTTTTCGTCTAGCGCAGCGGCTGCATCATAAAATGCGTCTTGTAGTTTTTCAGCATCATATGCATCAGAATCATTAGATGTTGA
>TARA_R100000329_G_scaffold18042_2_pt1 | contig 13518 bp, 30 predicted proteins | sample TARA_R100000329 | Tara Oceans TARA_R100000329 (sample SAMEA2620783) | marine metagenome | biome: marine biome (ENVO:00000447); feature: surface water layer (ENVO:00002042); material: "saline water (ENVO:00002010), including plankton (ENVO:xxxxxxxx)" | depth 5 m | reverse complement strand
CTAAAACGCGCCACAATGGTCGATCTATTTTGCTGACCAATGCCCTTGATTTTCAAACCGTCTCGCCACGCGTCTCTAGTGAGATCCTATGCGATGCTACTGGTTAATTTTTAACCACTAAAAACACTGATTTCAGACTTGGCACACTTATTGCATTAGCAATATTCATGCCAAAAACCTACTCAATACCTGTTACCTGAGTGTTACCCTAGTGTTACTTTAAGTGTTACCGAAAGTTACAAAGTAACACTTTTCAGGCCTCAAATTCTAAGCCAATTATAGGTAAGCTATTGATTTATAAAGACTTTTTAGCCTTGGCATAGAATTAGCATTATATAGGGTAGAAGGCCGCGCATTGTGGCGCTGGTCACTAAAACTGAACAGGAGTAACAATCATGACATCGCTGGTTAATTTTGACCGCTCCCGTGGTCACGCCATTATAGAATCTATAAGGGCGCATAAAGCGGAGGGCGTCAAAATTGACACTTCCGAACAGGATTATCTGAAGGCCGGCTTCACTTTGTATTTGGAAGGCGACTCTCAGGAAATCCAGCGCGAGGCTGAAGCGGTATTGGTAGAGTATTGGACGCTGAACATAGAGGGCGACGATGCCGTGCGGACGGTTGCACAAATCCGGGCGGCATTCTCTAAGGCCTCTGAAGAGTTTCACGATCAGACCGGCGGCTCTAATATCGTCGTAAAGGATGGGAAACTTGTTCTGGCCCAACAACGCGCCAAGAGACTGTCACCGTTTGCCAAAGTGTCAAAGGAAGTGAAAAAGGCGAAGCTTACCGTTGCCGCTGAAAAGCGGATTGCTAAGGCTACGCTGATTGCTTTACAGGCCGAAATCAAGGCCGCTAAAAAGTAAAATACCGCGCCCTCTCCGGAGGGCTTTTCTTATAGATTCTATAAGCTATGGGATCTATAAGAAGGGAGGGTATTACTTCATGAAAAAATCAGATCGCGCACGTATCGCGCGCAAGCTAGGTTATCGCACCGTTAACCTATCGCGCCCTGTTCAGGCCTCACAGTCTAAGCGGGTCGGCGGTAGGCTCAAGCGGGTGCGTATTGAGTTTGTGGACCCTGACATCTATTTGTCGGAATTGTGGGATTAGCTTATAGATTCTATAAGGGGATCAAAATGGCTGAGTGTTGCCACGCGCACATTCATGCCCGTGCTGAGTTATCAGAGCGGGTAGCGGAATTGTCGCGCAAACATGGGGATATCGGGCGCGAGCTTGATACCATTCTTATTGCCATTCAAAAGGAAAAATGGCACGTAGTCTCTGCGCTTGTGGAGAGACTGCGCGAGAGCTTATAGATTCTATAAGGGGAGCATATGAAACATAACCCTGTCGCTAAATATGCGCGGCGGGTAAACCGTCATGCTATCCACCGTGATCGTAAAAAGGATTCGCGGCGGGTTCGCTGTGTCAAACATAAAGGGAAACCATTATGACATCTGAAGAAAAGCGACTTAAAGCGCTGGCAACAAAACTTGCCGATATGTTAAGCGCCAAAATTAACGAATGTGAACGGTTGAAAAACCAATTAGCGGAGGCACGTTGGGAGCTAGATACCATACCCGAAAATGAGTATGTACCAACGGACGCCGACTATTATTAGGGGAGGCTGTATTTCTTAATTAGCTTATAGATTCTATAAGGAGCTAAAATGTTTTTTCATGCTGAACATGGTTTAGTGTTTAGCCATACGTGCGAGCAATTCTCACAGCTAGAACGTGGGGAGGGTTTCGGTTGCATCAAATGGCGAGACGTTAGCAGTATCTTTGATTGGGTAGTGCGTGAGGGTAAAAGCTATAAACTTTATCCGCGCACCAATCTGGACCAGCGCGATGGGTTTGGTCGTGAGATTGTCGGGTTTATTGTCGCCAATTATCCCGACTATGTTATTGAAAATAACGCAGAATTTTTTGAGCGTTTGGGCTTATAGATTCTATAAGAGCTTATAGATTCTATAAGAAATTTGTGGGAGCTTCGGCTCCCTTTTTTGTGGGAGAAAATCATGCTTTGGTTTTTAAAGATCGCGCACTTTTTGCTGGTCTGTTTAGGGTCAGCGACTACCGTGTATTGTGTCCTATTGGATTCAGTGTTAGGCCTAAGTCTAGGTATTGTATGCACTTTTGGTTCGGGCTATTGTCTGCACTATCTCACTCAGATAGAGGTGCGACAGGCTCAAGAAAAGTATTTTTCTATTGGGCTTGAAGTATATGAGCAGGCTTGTGATATTGAAGGGGAGATTTAAATGGCTGAAGATTTAGAGAAATTTATTGTACACAATGAGACGGATGCGAGAGCCTATGGCTTGGCTATGGCAAAGGCATGGCATTCTTTTGAGCAGAATCGGGCCACTCGCGCCCCTGCACCGTCTAGAGCCGATTGGTTAGATCCTAATCTTTTTTCACCAGCAGGCTTGCGGTATTGGGGCCATGCTATGTGTGTTTTTGAAGGCGAACTTGAAGCATTAGATTCTGTTTTCTTATAGAATCTATAAGGAGATTTTATGGAATTTCATATTGAGTATTGGGAGCAGTCCAGCGTGTCTTGCTCTTGGTTTTTAGATAGCACGTTTTTAGATTTGGGTGAGGCCCAAAAAATGTTTGAGAAAAATGTGGCTGAGTTTGATAATGTGACTTGGCGAATGATAGTCGTGCTGAACGCTCACGGCTTATAGAATCTATAAGGGGTTGGTTATGAGTATGGTAAATGAGTCTGATTATAAGAAGTTGTTGTCGGATTGCGAAGCTGTTTTGAATCCAGAAGAGGGGCAGTTGGTTGTTACTGGCCCTGTTGTTTGTAAGACCTGTGCTTACTACGTTGGTCGTTGGTGCGCTGAATGGACGGGTGACTTCTGGATGCCGCAACCCTACTCGCGTGAGACTGATTACTTTGCGACTGTTAAGGAAGCAATAGATATTCAGAGTGAGTTGTTAGCTGATGACTTGGAAATTTAATAGCTTATAGAATCTATAAGGAGATTCAAAATGGAAGAGATAGATATAGTTTTAGATGAGAGTGATGTCATTAACTATGATGACCTTGAGGTTGAAATACCTCTTGACTTTAATGAAAATTAGTATAGTATTTCAAGTGGCTTATAGATTCTATAAGCCTTTTTTGTAGTAAAACCAACTAGGAGACTATCATGTCTAATGTACTTTCTATGTTCCAAAGGCCTACGCCTTCAGTGTTTGACTCAGGCTACGGCGATGCTGACTTTGATGTAGCGTCAGTCCCTCTCATGTACTTCAATGAAGATGGTGAATGGCATCATTCATCAAAGGTGGCAGTAGTCCGTACTGATACCATGCAAGAGCTAGGTGTGCATGGTCATAGCTACAAGCCTGTTGCACCTAAAGAACTTATCCAAGCCCAGCGCGATATCATCATGCGTAGCGACTTGGAAACAGGTGGGCTGACTGAGCGTATTGATACGGCGTACAACGGTGCGGCTACGTTTGTGCGATACAAACTGCCAGAGCATACTTACACTACGCCTGACGGTGACACAGCTTGCCTGACTCTGCTGGGTATAACTTCGCTCAATAGTACCTTCTCTTTTATCATGTCTGCTGGTGCTCACCAATCGGCCTGCTTCAATGGGCAAGTATTTGTTGGTGGTGCGGCGGCTTTGTTCAAGGCTCGACACACTAAGAATCTTGATATCAAAGCGGCCTCTAGATCTATTACAAAAGCTCTAGATGTTTTCCAGAATGAGCAGGAGCTATGGGCTGAGATGTATCGGACTAAGGTGACAGCCGCACAAGTCATGTTTACTTTTGCAGAGGCGGCTGGGTGTCTTGATCTGGTGCGTACCATTGTGGCTGAGTGTGGACCTTCATGGTCAGCAGTCTTTGACCAGCTACCCAGACAAAATAGCTCACTGACCTATCTGGTTAAGGCTTGGAATCAGTACGCAGATAAGATGGGCTATAACCAATGGGCTGTTTACAACACGCTGACAGATTGGTCTACTCATGCTCCAGCGGCTACCAAAAAGACTCAGGCCAACATCGCCTCAGTGAATCACAAGCGCCAAGAAATTGTACGCAACGTGTGCAACTCTGATGTCTTCCGTATCGCGGCCTGATCGTGTCGATATTGAATCTCTAGTTCAGCTTTATATTTATATCAAGCCTAACCCTGATTACTCAGGCTTGGCTCAAAAGCTGAGAGACTTGCACTTCACAGAGTCTGAGACTTTAATGTCCTTCACAGAGTGCGTGAAGGTTACTACTAAATCAAAGCCCTTCGGGGCTTTTTTTTTGCTTATAGATTCTATAAGGAGAAGTAAAATGGAAGTGAACTTTATGCCAAACGGTCCAGCGAGTGACTATGACACAGTGATGACCGCATTTAATTTTGTAGACCATTTTATTATATGGCAGGAAGATACCCAACAATATATTTTAAACGGAAGGCCTGAAGAAATGGAGATGGCCTTACGCAGTTTATTAATTGAAAGGGGTACATCAGATGATACCGAAACAGAATAAAGAGCGCATGATAAATACAGATAGGCTAGTCAGGTCAGCAATGAATGACGAGGACTATTGCTCTTTTATTCTGGACTGCCTGCACAATGAACAAAGCGAGTGGTCTATGGATCAGCTAATGAAGTTCTGGATTGATGCGTCTTATTCAGATGACACTGTGGAAGAATGGATAAACCGATATAGGAGAAAGTAATATGTACTACGTAACAACGCGCAGACATGGTGACATGATGGTATGGCAACACGTTAAAAAACTACGTAGCTTTAAGGCTACAGACGGTGTTGAGTACATCATAGCTAAAAACAAAAAAGAAATGAATATAGAAATGGGTACTTCATTGCCAATTTATATAGGCAAGAACGGTAAGCTAAAGAAGACAACCAGCTATGCAGTTTATTTATTTTAGGAGATAGTTATGTTGTTCAACAATGAGTGCCATCACCCAGAAGAAAACTATTTGTTTTCTATGGAGATTGAGGGCGAGAACTGTGACGTTTGGGTAGTGCAAAAAGATGACCAGCAGTTTTACAAGGGTCACTATGAGTTTTGTCTGCGCTATGGTAACGATGGCCCTGACTATAGAAGTAGCTGGAATTGTGAGTGGATTGAGCGTAGCATTTCGCATCACTCTAAATTTGCTTATGACTATCCGGGGTCTGCTATCGCTCGTGATCAGTTTATTGATTTCAAACGGCGCTTGCAGGATGCAGGCTTTTGGGATCTAGAATGGAATTTAGATAGTGAAGTCAGAGACTTGCGAGTTGATGTTGAACAATACAACGATTCGCCCCGCTTCAAAAAAGTATAGCTTATAGAATCTATAAGGAGATCTTATGTATAACATTCATGCAAAAGCTGTGCAAGATTACGCTAGATTATCTAGTGACAATCTTTCGGATGTGATTCTGATGGTGGTGCTGAGTATTCAACAGCCTTGGTACACTGTAGGTGATCAGCTAAAAGATGTGAGGCGGTGGGGCATTGGCTCTAAATTTATTTGGGGCAACAAAATTAAAACGTACAACTTCCTCATGTCCCGCAAAGATTTTATTTATTCACAGTATCTGGCAGTCCTCAACTCATCTAAGTCTGATGATGACAAGGCGCTATCCCTGATGAATGTATTCCTTCAGATCGACGGGCTTGGTCTAGCTAAGGCTGGCTTTGTCTGTCAGCTAACTGCTGGGCTAGTCGGGTGTATTGACGTTCACAATATCCGAATGTACAATATCCCTAAGAAGGACTTGGCATTCTCTAAGTCTATCAAGTCTAAGACATTGAGGGATAAGAAGATTTCTAATTACATATCTGTCTGCCACACGATTGGCACAGAGAATTTATGGGATACTTGGTGCTGTTCACTGGCTACCAAGACCAAAAGATTTGAGGATGGTTTTCATGTATCAAAAGTACATTATGACTTTCTTCAAAGTGCGGTAAACATTTAACTAACTAACGGAGAACTATCATGGCTTACGCCTCTGGTTACATTACGGTTGAAACAGAAATAGATATTAATGATTACGATAGTGAATTTGAAATAGAGTTTGAAGACCTTGACGATGTTATCGACACTGCTAGAGCAAATGGTTACAGCAGGGAAGAAATTATTGAGCACTGCTTTGATCATGGCACGATTGATCCTTCTAAGTTTATGCAGAAATATATGACGGTCGACGAGATTAGTCAACTATTTCAAGAGTCTGTTGTTCATCAAATAGATCTGTTATCCCTTACAGTATCTAATCAAAGCGATAAAATTAAAGAGCTTGAGGCACAACTTGCAGAAGCTACTAAAACTGACGAGGAGCTAATCAAGGATGTCGCGTACTAGGTTTGTTTGTTGCTTGACTGACGATCATCCAAAGGTTGTGGAGTTACCCGCATCCCTTGAGGAGATTGATGATTGGCAAAAAGGACGCAAGGATCTTGGGGTAGCAATGCCCCAACTTTCCCCTGCGGAAATGGACTTCTTGCTTTATGGTATTTTTTCTAGTGGACTAAAGGAGATTAGAGATGGAGAATGAACCATTACTTGTTTGGGTTATGGAGTACTACGATACAGTCGCAGATCAAAAGTCGCTTGACCTATACAAGACAGAAGAGATGGCTCAAGAAGACAAAAGAAAGCTGACGGCTGACGGTACTATTTGTGATGTTTTAATTTATCAAAGGATGGTATGGCAATGAATACTTTAGAAGAGCTACGTTACCTCAGAAAAAACTTACGGACGCTAAAGGCTGATAACCTACGCACCATGAGGCGCTATGCGCGGACGTTTGGTTCTGGCGATTCTCTCGCTAGTTATATGAGCGGCATGGCAAATGGTAAGACTGCGGCTTTGTCGCAACTTGACTACCTTATTAACAGACTAGAAATGGAGGAAGAATATGGGAACGCCTAGTATGTATGGATCGTTTGTTCTAGACGTAGAACTAGATTGCGATTGGGCAACGATGGACGTAAGAATCTTTTACACAAATCATTCAGAAGGAGTAGACCTTGATAAAGTCGAGATGGTTGGAGGTCTGTTGGCAGGATTGGATGTCAGTAGCTACCTCAATAGTGATTATATATTTGATCTTATCGCTGATGAGATAAGCAATGCAGACTATCACTGGACAGATCATGGAGATGTGGCATGATAGACGAAAATGAAATACCAATGCACTATTACAGAATAGAGTATCAGACTGACACTACTATTGGCACAGATGAGTGGGAGTTCGGTAATGCTTATGAGACTTATGAGCCGGGCGCTAAATCGGCTCTTATATCTCATATAAACGAGTACCCCTATCTTCCGGTGCGTATCAACCGCATACAACTTACACCAAGTGATGAAATACTAGGACGCTATGAACCATGAATATATTTTATTTGGATGAAGATCCAGTTGCTTCTGCAAAGCGAATGTGTGATCAGCACATCGTTAAGATGCCGCTAGAGTCAGCACAAATACTATCAACAGCGCATAGAGTTCTTGATGGCAGGCTAGTTGAGGGTACTTCAGCGTCAGGCCGTAAAGCTAAACGCTGGATACTTCCTAAGTGGGACGATAAATATTATCTTGCGGCTTATGTCAACCATCCCAGCACAGTTTGGGCTAGGCAAAGTGATGAGCATTATGAGTGGCTATACAAACACTTTAGGGCTTTAAGTGCAGAGTTCTATGAACGCTTCTCACATAACCATACAAGCTGGTTAAAGCTACGTATGTTTCTTTCAAAGATGCCAAAAAATATAAAAAGTAATGGCTGGGTTGACCCGCCTCAGTGTATGCCCGATGCCTACAAAGATGAGGATACACTTGTAGCTTACAATGTTTATTACATGAGCAAGTACACAGATTGGTTAGCCGCTGGTAGGCCTATGAAATGGAATGGTAATCTTAGAAGAGCCTCGTATGTAGGCGCTAGTAATTGCATATAGGACACCGTTATGAGTATTGATGACGCAACACCAGAAGAGTGGAACAGGGCAAGTAAAACAACAGTCTCCGGTAAACTATACCACCCTCAAGACCAACACCCTGATCCTGTGACCAAGCCAGATCACTACAATAAGGGGGGGATAGAAGCAATTGAATACATTAAGCAACAATTAGGAGCAGAGTTTGAGTTCTATTGTGCTGGTAATGTGATGAAATATATACACCGTTATCGCTACAAAAACGGTGTTGAAGATTTAAAAAAGGCGGGGGTCTACCTTGATTGGCTAATTAAAGAAGTTGACAGGGCTTGACACCGCACACGATCCATGATAAAATCAACCTTTAAAGTCTTTTGACTTGGAGATATCAATTGAAAGTTATACAAGGAAATTTTAAGAAAAGTACTAAGAAGTCTTTAAATGATAAAGTCTTAGAAGGTCTTCAAAATCTTAAAGACCAATCTAATGATGAAGAAATTAGATATCCCTTTATTCTTATTGTTGATACTGGTGAGGAGTTAAGGGTAGTATCTGATGTTGAAATGGAGAAGTTTAATTTGTTGCTAGACTTAGTGAAGCAGACCATCCTGACAGGAGATTACTAATCATGTATGCTCAGTTAGATGTTGAAGATACACTATGCAAAGCTTTTGTTATGACTCTGGGTGCTGGTATGCCCAACTACCAGACTGTTACTGACATGATCTCATGGATCAAGTCACAGGCAGTTGTGGAAGAAGAGGAACTGACAGAAGATTTTGTTTACTGTATGATACCGCAGTACATCAATCATCTTTTTAACCCAATGGAGAATTAAGTTATGGCTATTGTTGAAGGCGTAGCAATGTGGGCATCAGTTACCACACCAAACACAACATTCACTCCGGTTTACACCGTCAACCTTGTGGTTGATGAGGATGTTGCCAATGACTTCCGTTCACGCGGATTCAAGGTCAAAGACATGGATGAGGGGCCAGCGCTTCTTATCAAGCGCAAAGTTACTGGCAAGAATGGTCAGCTTAATTCTGCACCAAAGTTGCTGGACAGAAACAAGGAGCCGCTCAACACCAGCGTTGGCAATGGGTCTAAGGTACGGGTTCAGTACAAAGAGTGGGAGTCCACTTGGAATGGTACTGTCTATCGTGGCTTGGACTTCCAAGCTATGCAAGTCTTGGACCTTGTTGAGTACGCCAGCCCAGATGGTGCTGAGTTTGATGTGCTTGACGATGATGGAGATGAACTATGAACTATCGTTACACGTTTGACGATAAGGTTTACGATGTGTCAAAGCTAACGCTTGAGGCAGTCTCTTGTTTCAAGTTGTTAGCTAATGTTAATGACCGCATTGATGACTTTCAGAATGAAGTTACTATTGCTCAAGCTTCTGCTGTAGCACTACACCAAAAGATGCAAGAGCTTTTAGATGACTCTGCAATTGTCGAGGACGATGAAACGGAGGAATAAAACATGGGCAATTTTGTGGAATATCACAAGCCCTGTCCTGAGTGTGGAGGCAGTGACCCTGTTTCCATAAATGAGAACGGTTCTGCAAAATGCTTTAGTTGTGGAACCTTTTTCAAAGACTACGAATCTGCAATGGGAGGCAATGTGGCAGACTTTAATAGTTTTAAAAGATCAAACGACAATGCACCCTTCTCTCAAAATCAAACCTTCTATCACGCATTGACAGACCGATCAATCTCTTTGGAGACTGCCAAGAAGTATGGCGTCCGATCAGTCAAAGATGAGTCAGGGAAGATTACCGAACACCACTATCCTGCGTACATTAACAATGAAGAAGTTGCCACAAAGATACGTCGAGAAAATAAAGTATTTAATTGGGTTGGTTCATCCAAGGGAACTGGACTTTTTGGTCAGCAAATTGCACAGGCGGGGGGCAAATACATTACGCTCACTGAAGGTGAGTGTGATGCTATGGCGGCATACGAACTTCTGGGGAGTAAATGGCCGGTTGTATCTGTTAAGAATGGAGCACAGGGTGCAGTCCGTGATGTTCAAGAGAATCTTGAATTCCTTGAATCGTTTGATACGGTGGTCATTTCGTTTGACAACGACAAGGCAGGGAAAGAAGCCGCCAAGAAAGTGGCGCGTATCCTCAAGCCGGGGAAGGCTAAGATTCTCAGCCTACCGACAGAGTTTAAAGACCCTAATGAGATGCTCAAACTTGGGCATCACAAAGCTTACGTCACTTCTTGGTGGGCTTCAAAGTTATATACGCCGTCAGGTATTCTTAACGTCAGTGAAGAGCGTGACAACTACAAGAAGCGAGAAAGAAAAGAATCCATACCCTACCCTTGGGACGGCCTCAACGACAAGCTTGAGGGATTGCGACAGGGAGAGTTAATTACACTCACAGGCGGCACAGGCTTAGGTAAGTCTAGTGTTACTCGTGAGCTTGAACATTGGCTCATCACCAACACCAACGACAAGGTAGGCGTCATTGCTCTTGAAGAGGATTGGCGTAGAACAGTCGATGGTATACTTTCCATTGAGGCCAATGCCCGACTGCACATAGACAGTGTTCGCGCCCAATACAGCGAAGAGGAAATAGATAATTTCTTTAATGTTCTGTATGACGGGCATAATAAAAACCGCGTCTTTGTTCACGCACACCTTGGCATGAATGATGTGGACAGCGTGTTTAGTAAGCTACGCTTTATGGCAATGGGGCTTGAGTGTAAGTGGATAGTTTTTGATCACTTACATATGCTTCTGTCCATGACAACGGATGGCGATGAAAGACGCAATATAGATTCTATAATGCACAACTTCAGAACTCTGGTAGAGGAGACGGGCGTGGGCCTTATCCTTGTTTCGCACCTTAGAAGAATTGATGGTAATCGCGGTCACGAGAATGGTATTGAGACAGGGCTTAACCACCTGCGTGGGTCACAGAGTATTGCCCAGCTATCTGATAGCGTCATCTCTCTTGAGCGTAATCAGCAATCAGAAGATCCGATTGAAGCCAGCACCACAAGAGTGCGCGTGTTGAAGTCTAGGTATACGGGCGATGTAGGTTTAGCCACTCACTTGTTTTACGACAAAGACACTGGTAGGCTCAGTGAACTTAGAATGGAAGTTGAAGAACAAGAAGAAATAGAACTATGAAGAGTATTGTCTTTGACATAGAAGCAGACAGCTTAGAGCCTACGAAGATCTGGTGTATCGCCGCTGTTGATCCTGATTCTGGAGACACACAAACCTTTGGCCCGACTGAGATTGTTCAGGGGCTTGCTCACCTCTCTAACGCTGACAAACTGATAGGTCATAACATCATAGGCTATGATCTACCAGCAATAAAGAAAATACATAATATTGATTTGGCTGAGAACCGCGCCATCGTAGATACGTTGGTGCTGTCTCGACTCTTCAACCCAACACGCGAGGGTGGGCATAGCCTTGAGTCTTGGGGTTACCGCATTGGTCTTCAAAAAATAGACCACAAAGAGTTTGGGGAGTACTCTCCAGAGATGCTGAACTACTGCCGCAATGACGCAGTGCTCAACGCCAAGATGTTTAATAATCTTAAAGCAGAATCAAGGGGCTTCAGCCGACAGTCCGTAGTGCTAGAACATGAGGCACTCAAGATTATTGCAGATCAAAGAGAACATGGTTTCCTGCTTGATGTAAAGGCGGCAACGATACTGGTAGCTGAACTGACTGATCGACTCAAAGAAGTTGAGCGCGAGGTCCAAAAAACTTTTAGGCCCAAGAAGATTAAGACCACACTTCTGGCACAGTTTACAAAAACGGGCGCTCTCTCTAAGATGGGCCTTATTGAAGGGACAGAAAAGAAAAGCCGCCTTACCCAAGAAGAGTATGAAGAGATAGCTATAAAAAGAAAAACTATTAGGGTAGAGGAAGTGCCTTTCAATCTAGGCTCGCGCAAACAGATCGGTGAATACTTAATTGACTTTGGTTGGAAGCCAAATAAATTTACTCCGACAGGTCAACCGATAGTTGACGAATCTACCCTGAGTAAAATTGAAGATATTCCAGAAGCCACTCTGATTGCTGAGTACCTTCTTCTACAGAAGCGAATAGCACAGGTGTCTTCTTGGCTTGAAGAGTCTCACGACGATGAGCGTGTGCGCGGCTTTGTGAATCCAAACGGAACTATCACAGGCCGCATGACGCACAACAGCCCAAACATGGCACAGGTTCCTAACCTATCAGCGCCTTATGGCAAAGAGTGTCGGGCTTGTTGGACGGTGGCTGATGGCTATAAGTTAGTGGGTGTCGATGCTAGTGGTCTTGAGCTACGAATGCTGGCTCACTACATGAAGGATGAGGACTTTAAAAATGAAATACTGCACGGAGACATACACTCAGCTAATCAAAAACTTGCAGGGCTTAAATCAAGAAATCAGGCGAAAACATTTATCTATGCCCTCTTATACGGAGCAGGAGATGCAAAGCTTGGCAGTGTGGTTGGAGGAGACAAACGTGATGGTGCGGAACTTAGAAAGCGTTTCTTTGATAATCTCCCAGCATTTAAACATCTTAAAGATACAGTTGGAAGAGCGGCTTCCAAAGGCTTCCTCAAAGGGTTAGACGGGCGTAAGTTATATGTTCGTTCTGAACACGCGGCACTGAACACCCTGCTCCAGAGTGCTGGTGCAATTGTTATGAAGCAGGCAATGATACATCTGAATGAGCTAATTAAACTTAATATGCTGGACGCTCACTTTGTTTGTAATGTGCATGATGAGTGGCAGTTAGAAGTAAAAGAATCTGTAGCTGATTCAACAGGACAACTGGGGGTTGATGCAATAAAGAAGTCGGGTGAGGAGCTAAAATTATTTTGCCCTCTTGATGGTGAGTACAAGATAGGAGATAACTGGAGTGAAACGCATTAGTGTTTTTTCTATTATTTGTTTTTTATTAGGGTGTAGTACTTACAAAACCTCTGAGGATGAGCCATGTTTACAATGGACAACAAGAGATAGGATTGACGAAATATGCACTCGTCAGCCATATCGCCTTTGCTTTGATTACGTAGTGCTAGAAACAATATGTTTGCGTAGAGGAAAACCAGCATGAAGAGGTTTGGGCTATGGCTCTTTGATTGGTACAACTATATCTTTGATCATAAAATAAATCCGCTACGCCACATCCCTGATCCCACGACTAGATTCTTTTTAATGTTTTACTTGTCTGTGGCATGGAGCGGTGCGTTTGCATTGTGGGCTGGAAGCTGGTATTACTTTGGCGGCAGTGTGTACGCGCATTTAATTCTACTGGCGATGTTCTTTATTACTATCGCTATCTTTGTAGATGCTGAGAGGAAAGGTCACGTTTGGTTAATTAAACTGAGGAACTTAGAAATGAACAGCGCCGACATGGAGCAACAAGAGTTATTTTTAAATGCAAGCCCATACGTTGCACAGTATGATTATTCCAGATTGAAAACTGGAAGAGATAAAGTATTTAAATTTATGGGGGATGATGCTTGGCATACCCTTTCTGAAATATCAGAAGCAACAGGCAGGCCTGAAGCAAGTGTCTCTGCTTACTTGCGAGATTTTCGCAAAGAAAAATTTGGC
>TARA_R100000329_G_scaffold9341_1_pt1 | contig 13540 bp, 6 predicted proteins | sample TARA_R100000329 | Tara Oceans TARA_R100000329 (sample SAMEA2620783) | marine metagenome | biome: marine biome (ENVO:00000447); feature: surface water layer (ENVO:00002042); material: "saline water (ENVO:00002010), including plankton (ENVO:xxxxxxxx)" | depth 5 m | reverse complement strand
GGAGGGTTCTCACGCCCTCCTTTTTTTTATTCACAAATATTTATACCTATGGCAACCACGACAATTGACACCGATACAAACCTATCCGCAGTGAACTCAATTCTGGGAGCTATCGGTCAAAGCCCTGTAACTACACTGAGTTTTACAAACCCAGAAGTAAGTTTCATATTTAATATATTAACAGAAGTAAATAAAGATGTACAAAATGAAGGCTGGCATTTTAATACAGAATATCATGTAAAGAAAAACCCAGACGATGATAAGTATTTACCAGTACCTAATAATACTTTAAGATATGATTTACATGAAGGAGATACAGATAAACTTAGAGATACAGTAGTACGAAATGGACGTCTATACGATTTAGTAGAGCATAAAGATACGTGGGATAGTGGTGATTACTATGTAGACATTGTAACTTTATATAAATTCGATGATCTACCCAACGCATTTCAAAGATACATAACATATAGAGCTGCTGTTCGAGCTGCTACTCAGCTTGTATCTAATCCACAATTAACTCAATTACTACAAGCTGATGAAGCTAAATCAAGAGCCGCTTGTCTTGAATATGAATGTTCTCAAGGAGATTTTTCATTCCTAGGTCACCCTCATGAGACTCGTTATGATTCCTTTAAACCTTATAGATCTCTAAGACGCTGATGTCAAGTATTACACAAACAATTAATAGTTACGTTGGGGGTATTTCACAGCAGCCTGATCAAAAGAAACTCCCAGGTCAAGTAACTGAAGCAGTTAACGTCTTACCTGATGTAACAATAGGATTACAAAAAAGACCAGGAGCTGAATTAGTAGCTTCATTAAGTGATGGAACTTTAAATTCATATACGACTGGTAGATGGTTTCATTATTATAGAGATGAAAACGAACAATATATAGGACAAGTAATTCGTAGATCTGGACATGCGGATGATGGTAAAATAAGAATGTGGAAATGTAGTGATGGTTCAGAGAAAGTTGTCTCTTATTATGCTGTAGATTGGAAGGCAAGTACTGCTTATGCTTTAGATGCTTTTGTAGTAGCTAATGGAAATGTTTATAAATGTATTTATGCTGGTACTTCTAAAGATTCAGGCTCAGGTCCGGCTACTACTGGTACAGTAGATGATGGTACAGTTCAATGGCAATATCAGCAACCATCAGCTAACGTACAAGATCCACTTATAAATTATTTAAAACATACTGTAGATGAAGATATCCAAACTTTAACTTTAAATGACTTTACATATCTATGTAATAGGACTAAAGCTACATCAATGTTGGCTACAACTTCTCCAGTAAAAGTTAATGAGGCTTATATTGAACTTAAAAAAGTAGCATATTCTAGACAGTACTCTCTGAATGTATTTAATAATAATGATAAAACAGATGTAACAACTGCTACTAGAATATCAGTAGGTTTAGTTGCTTCAAGTAATAACTATTGTGATACTAATGGTTATATGGTAGCTCGTGGTGCACGAGAAGCTATGGCTACTCAGTGTGATTCTTCTGCAGGTTTAAATAGGGACTCTTTAGCACCTAATACAGCAACACAAATCTTTTCAGTAGGTACTGGTCAAGCATTAACAGATGAAGGTGTTGGTGGAACAGGAGCTAGTGGTGCTATAGACGCTAAACATGATTACACTTTAGCAGTTTATAATTCAGATTCAGCTAATCAATTTACACAAACATATACTAGAACAGATGGTACAATAACAATTACTCATACTAGTCATGGGTATGAGGTTGGACAATATCTTGACTTAAATTTTGGAGGTAGTGCAACTGATGGTCAATATACAATAGCTAGTAAAACTACTGATAGTTATACAGTAACAGATCATTATCTAACATCAGGTACAGAAACTTCTACAAGTGTTAATATATGTAAAGGTAATAGTACGGCTGGTGATAAAAAAGATTTATATTTCCAAATAACAAATATATCTCAATCTATACCTCAAGGTTCAGGTAATAGTATTTCATACTTTGCTCGTTATACTACTACACATGATTTATTATATGGTGGTAAAGGTTGGGTAAAAGATGACTATTTTTATATCTGGATGAAAGATGGTTTATATTTAGTTAAAGTAGAAGAAGTTAGTATTGCTAAAGTACAAGGTAATTTAGGTGTAATTAGACCACAGCCTACACCTTTCGATACAGAAACTACTACTACATCTGAACAAGTTTTAGGTGATATTCAAAACGCTTTGATTACTGGAAAAAAACCTGATGGTAGTAATGGTCCATGGGCAGGTGGTCTTAATGATGATATACAATGTTCTCTTATAGGTAATGGTTTATACTTAAGACATACAGATAGTTTTAATGTGTCAGCATTAGATGATGAATTATTAAATGTAGTTAGTGATGAAATTCAAAACATAGATGATTTACCATCCCAATGTAAACATGGTTATGTTGTAAAGATTTCAAACACTGAAGCTAATGAAGATGATTATTACTTAAGATTTGAAGGACATAATGGTAGAGATGGTAAAGGAGCTTGGGAAGAATGTCCTGAACCTGGACGTAGAATATCATTTGATCCTGCAACTATGCCTATACAATTAGTAAGGCAAGGAGACGGTAATTTCATAGTAAACCAAATAACTTGGGAAGATTGTTTAGTAGGTAATAATGTAACAGTACCTAAACCTAGCTTTATATCAACAGTAGCAGGTGTAGATGATGATGATTCGACAGTTAATAGATATATTAATAAGATGGTTTTCTGGAGAAACCGATTAGCAATGCTTAGTATGGAAGATGTTGTGCTATCACAACCTGGAGACTTCTTTAATTTTTGGCCAAAATCTTCAATATCATATACAGCTACAGACGTTATAGATATATCATGTAGTTCAGAATATCCTGCTGATATTTATGATGCTATACCTACAAACTCAGGCTTAGTATTATTTACTAAAAATAAACAATTCCTATTAACTACTGATAGTGATGTCTTGAGTCCTCAAACAGCTAAGCTTAATACCTTAGCAGCTTATAATTTTAACGTTGCAAGTTCACCTATATCACTAGGTACTACAATAGGTTTCTTAGATAACGCAGGTAAATATACTCGCTTCTGGGAAATGGCTGGTATTTTACGTGAAGGTGAACCACAAGTTATTGATCAAACAAAAGTTGTTAGTAAATTATTTGATAAAGGGTTAAATAAAATATCTAACTCTAGAGAGAACTCCCTTATATTTTTCAGCGAAAAAAATAAAGGCATTTTATATGGATTTAGTTACTTTGCTTCAAGTGAAAAACGTTTACAACAGGCATGGTTTAAATGGGAATTCAGTGGTACTATTCAACATCATGCAGTATTAGATGATGCTTTATATCTTATCATCAGGGACGACGGTAAAGATACTATGCAACGTGTACCTATTAAGATAGATGCAAGCACTCTTACAGTTACAGATGATAGAGATACAGAATCTGATGCAACAGATGATAGATTATATAGAGTACATTTAGATAACAGCCAAGTTATAGCAGCATCTAAATTAGGTTACTCATCAAGCTCAGGTAGAACTGGCTTTACTAAACCTGATGGATTCAATAGTACTACAGGTCAACTTGTTGTCTATTGTCATTCTACTGGGGATAACGTAGGTAAGTATGCTTTAGCTAGTGTTGTTGGTAACCCTGGAAATTATAATATAGAATGGGATGGTGACTGGACTGGTCATGATCTTATTGTAGGATATCTCTTTGATATGAAAATAGAATTCCCAACTATATATCCTACTAAAACTTCTGGTGATAATACTGTATCTGATATACAAGGTAATTTAATTCTACATAGAACTAAAATTATTTTTGGTGCTGCAGGGTTATATAAAACAACTTTAAAAAGATTAGGTAAACCAGATTATTCTGAAACCTGGGAAGCACCATTAGCTGATTCTTATAACGCTAACCATGTAGGAATACATTTTGAAAAAGAACAGATAGTACCAATATATGATAAAAATAAAAATGTAACATTAGAACTATCTTCAAAACACCCAGCACCTGCCACGTTATATTCAATGACATGGGAAGGTGATTACACCAACAAATACTATAGAAGTGTCTAAATACATTCACCCATTAACTAAAGAGGCAGCTTATGAGGTTGCCTCTAATCTCCTCCCAGAAGACCGTAGAGAGGTCGAAGAGGGTCATGGACATGATCCTACCGTAATACTACCTTTGACTTACGACATGGGCGACTCGGTGTATTTCAGAGTGCCTAATGGCGAACTAGCAGGTATCGCAGGTGTACATGGTGAAGGGCAAATCTGGATGCTCTGTACCCCAGCTATACTTAAATATCCAATGACCTTTGCTAGAGAAGCTAAGCGTTATGTAGACAGTAGACAAGAGAAGTTACTATGGAACATCGTTGATAAACGAAACATCGTCCATTTGAAACTACTGAAATTCCTCGGGTTCAAATTTTTGAGGGAATTAAAACATGGACCTAATCAATTAACCTTTATAGAGTTTTGCCGTGTGTTTAGGAGCACAAGCTAGAGCAGCTAATGAAAATGCTCGTCGGAATTATCAATACCAATTACAGAGACGAGAGCAGGAATGGATGCAACAGCTCTCTATGACTGGTGTTGAAAGAATTCAATATGAACAAGGGCTGAATGCAGCCGATCTTGCGTTAGCTAATGTATATGCTGACATCCAAGAAAAACATGGAGATCTTGTTGATCAAGCAATGCGAGAAGATCAAAAAGATTGGAAAGAATTTTTACAAAACAACACAGGTGCTAAGTTAGCAGCTAGTGGAGTAACTGGTAAATCAGCTCAAAGAATTGCTTCTTTAGATTTAGCAGCATACCTTAAAGCTGGTTCAGATAGAGCTAATCAATTAACTAAATCAGCTAAACAATTAAATAGGGAAGGAGCGAAAGCAGCAGCTAAAACCAAACATCAGAAGATGAGTATGTTTGCGCAGCAAGCTATGGTTAAAATGCCTGATATAGCACCGCCTCCTCCTGTTATGCAGAACGTAGGAGCGGCAGCATTTACTGAAGCATTAAGTATAGGAACATCATTATTATCTATACCTGGATCTGGTGGTGGTTCTTTGTTATTAGGAAATTAAATTATGGTAAACCCTTGGACAACACTGGAAGGTCCAGTTGATTGGACCACTGCTAAAAAGGAAGCTGATGATCGTTTCCTAAAACAAGCTGATAAAAATATAGAAAACATAAAAGAACAAGGTAGGCAATGGGTTGAAGCATCAGGTCAGAATTTTAAAATGGCTGAAGCTTTAGTAAGCTTTTCATCTACTTTAGCTTCTGGTCTACAAAAAAGTAAAGCAAAGAAAGCTGAAGACGAAGAAAAATGGAAGAGTAAAGTCGAACGTTCTTTCTTTGAAAAAGGTGGTAATGCTTGGGTTGCTCAACAATTCCAACTACAAAAAGTCAAGAATTGGTCGGATACTGAACTTGAAAAGATATTAATATCTGGTGGTAAAGACGGTAAAAATGCAGTGCCTGCACACAAAGCTGCACAATTAGTAGCTATAGGTGAAAGAGAAACAACATATTTAATTGAAAGAGGTTTATTAGAAGAGACTGCTAGATTAGAAGGACGTTTAAATGGTAATAAAGACTTTCTCCAACAATGGCAAATTATACAAAGTCAACATGATGTTACAGGTCAAAGAACTTGGTTATATAATGAAGCTAATAAACACTTATTTAATGCTACAGGTGTTGAGTATTCAGATGACTTAGAAGCTAAAATTGTACACCCTGCACTAATGAAAATAGTTGATGGGTATATAGATGCTGGTGAACTAAAAGGTGCAAAAAATTGGGATGCACAGCAAACCACAAAGAATGCTAGTCATTATAAATCGTTAGCAGATAATGATATATCTATGGCTGGAAGATTTCAGCAAAGAGTTGTAGATACAGCTAATGCTATACCAGAAAATGATCCTAGATATAAAACTAGATTTAAATTTGCTATAGCTAAAGAAATTGAAATGATTCAGAATCTAATTGATACTGATCAAATAACGCCTAGTCAATTATCAGATTTAATTCAAGGTGAAATCAGTCATGATGGTTTTAAAAATAAGAAGAATCCAACAGGTGTAGTATCACTGAAGAAAGCATTCTTTGAAGCTGATGGTAGTACTGAAGCTAGTTTAATTGATAGATTAGATGAAGCAGTTCTAACTAAAATTGAAGCTAATGATGAGAATGCTAAAGCAGAAAAATCAATTAAGCTTGAGAAAGGACTAGAACATATTATTAATAATATTAAAACTCCTAAAGAAAAACTTGCAGCTTATGATCAATTAGTAGAAGGTTTAGGTGGTATAGATTCTTTTGATGAAGATACGAAAAAAAGACTTAAAGCTCAATCTAGAATCTTTAGAATAAAAGATCTTGATGAAAACTTTAAAAATCAATTACGTGGACAAGTTTTAGATAAAACTGATTTAAGTGAAATCAAAGATACTTATCCTGGTATTTATAAAAAGTATGCACCATTAGTTGAGATACAAACTAGTGATCTTTATCAAAAGGCTCTAGGAACTATTGAGGTATCTTTAGCTGGAATGGCAGAGTGGGATCTAGAAAAGAGTCCAAATGGTCAACTACCTCAAGGACTTCAAAAGATGGGTAATGCTCTTAAGATAGAAGCGAATAATAGTATTACAGACCAATTACTTGCATTGCCTCCAGATCAATTAACTCCTGAGAAAATAAATCAGATAACAACCGATACAATGGATTTATTTAATACTAGGTTTTTAGCAAACGGTGGTGGACCAGATGGTATAAAGGCGAATGATGAACTATGTAAAGAATTATTCCACTATAGTCAAGCTAGTAAAACTTTTCCATTATGGAATGCAAAGAACTTAGGTTTTAATGCTGGTGAAACAAAACTGAGTATAATAAATTCAACTAAATCACACTATGAGGATCATGGTGATGCTTTACTTACTACCAAAACTGATGAGAATAATACACCATTTTTCAGTAAAAAAGAATTGGTATCCATGGGTTCAAATGGTAAGATTTCTCAGAGAGCACAATATATTTGGGAGAGTTTACCTATGTCAGTTAAAGATAAAATAGAAGGTGGTCCTGCTGGGTTCATCAAATCTCAAGCTGAACTGTTAGGTGTAGATGTATCTGAAGCAACTAAAGGTGCAATAGATTATTATAACTTAACAAAACCTGATCCTTATATAAATCATATTATAAAGAAAGGTGCTACATTAAGTCCAGAAGCATTTGAAAGAGGTCGGATATTAGCAGGAAAAGCTAAGAAAAAAGCCGAAGAAGATAAGAAAGCAACAGAAGCAGCAGTTGCAGATCAGAAAATTATGGATGATCTTGTACAACAATCTAAAGCTAAAGATCAACGTCAGAAAGGAGGTTTTCCTAAAGACTACAGTACTCAACAAATACAAGATTTAATTAATCAAATAACAGAAAATCCTGATGAATTAAAAAGGTATGTCGGTGCACCATTTTATGAATACCTTAAAACACTTATAAACCAATAAGGAATATGGATGAAACACAAGAGTTAGATTTTGATAATATGTCAAAAGAGGAATTACTAGATTATCTTGGAGATGATTATGTAGATCCTAATGCACCTATTCAAAATCAAACTGAACAACAAGTCACTGAACCTGTAACACCTGAAGTATCTACGGAACCTACAGCTAAACCAGGTAAATTTGACCATATAGAACCAGGTGAAATCATACCAGGTACTTGGGGGCTACGGAAACCAAGACCTGGAGTCGGTGGTTTCTTACAAGATACTGCTCAAAATATGTATGAAGGAGCAGCACCATTAGTCGGTATTACTGACACTGCTATAGATTTCATTAACTTTGCATCTGCTGATGGTGGTAAATGGGATATACCAAAGTTACCTAGTTATGAAGATAAAACTTCTCAAGCTGTTCGTAATATATCAGGACTTGTTATACCTTCTTTAGGTTTAAGAAGTATGATGGTACAAGGTGCAACTAAAATACATGCAGCAGGTAAAGCAGCTCCATGGGTACAGAAACTAGGAAATAGACAATCATTCCAAGCCTTCTCTAAATTTGGTCTTGATGTATTCTCTGGTGGTCTTGTGGATTATGTTGCAGAACAGAATCAAAAAGATGATAACTTTTTAGGTACTTTAAAGAAGTATTGGCCAAAGACATATCAATGGATACCTGATAGATACGCTACAACAGATAGAGATTCACCTGATGTTAAACGTCAAAAGAATGTAAATGAAGGTGCTATCTTTGCTGTATTAGCTAGTGTTGTAGAAGGTGTTGCATATATAGCTAAAGGTCAAGAAAGCCTTAGAAATGTATCTAGATTTACTCCTGATGCTGTAAATGTAAAAGTTAAAGATGAATTTGCAGATATTAAGTTTTCTGATAATCCTGTAGAAGATGTTGCTTTAAGGAATGCAGCTAGACGAAAACGAGACTTAGATGATCTTAATGAATATTTTGTAAATCAAGGTGTTTCTGAAAATAAGATACCTGGTTTAAATGATATGTGGGAGGATAAAGAAACTTTAATCCGAACTAAAGATCAAGATGGTATCATTGGTGCAGCTGTAGACCAAGCACAAATTGCTAATAATATTGATAGTGCTTATGGTCGTATAGGTAATATCATATCTGAACGTGCTAGAGTAGAAGGTCTAGAGATTGGCAATCTACAGCAACGTACTCTTGTAGGTAATTTAGTACAAGAATTAAAAGATGCTGGTAGATTTGGTAAGAAATTGAATTCAGGCAGAATCATTAGTGAGAAATTGGTCGATGATTCTGGTAAGGATTTAGCAGCATATGTTATGAATCCTAATGTAGATAAAGATGATTTATTAAAAGTCTTTGATGAATTCAATAAATCTATTGATGATTCACCTGTAAAGATAGTTGGTAAAAAAGGTATTAATAGTGCTGTTAAACAATTAAAAACTCAATTAGCAGATTTAGATACTCAAAAAGCTAGAGCTTATCTATTGACTTCTGAAGCTGGTCAGATATCTGATATGGCTGAAGGTATTCGTTTAATGGATGATCCAGTTGCTTTCCAAAGAGCTTCAGATCATTTAATTAATAGATTAGAAGTCTTAATGGTTGAGAAAGAATTAGCTGGTTTTGAATCTAATTCATTAATTACTAACATGAATGCTTGGAATGCTGCTAAAGAAACAGGTGATAAAGCAATCATGGAAGAAGCCGCTAAAACTATTGTAGATAATAACAATGCTAGACTATTTGAAATTGTACCTAAAACAAAAAATTATACTAATACTTTACGAGCTGTAGCTAAAGAAAACCCTGAGTTCTTAAAACCACTTCTTTTAGCTTCTGAAATGGCAGATGGTGATGTTAACTCAATGTTTACATTACATAATTATGTTCAGCAAAAATTAGGCGTTTGGAAAAAAGTTATAAGAGATACTCATCCTGAAACACCTTCTATTATTAATAGAGCATGGATTGGTAATTATTTTAATTCAATGTTATCTGCTATTGGAACACCAACAAGAGCAGCATTAGGCAACGCTACTGGTTTATTTGGTAGAGGATTAGCTAATGTATGGGGTGCTGTAAGTGCAGGAGATTTATCAAGAGCACGTAAAGCAATGATTGCTCATTCTGTAATGGATGATACATTATTAAAAGCTAATGAACATTTAAAATTAGTATATAAAAAAGCTGCTACAAATCCTAAAGAATCAGCTTTTATCACTCGTGGAGATATTCAAGTTAAAGAAGAGCAAGCCTTAGAATCTTTAAGAGCTTATGCAGAGGCTGCTGAAAAGAATGGTGAGTTTGGTCCTACACATTTGTTACATATCTATGATGATTTAGATGCTATGCAAATGGATCCTGTATTAAGGTTTGGTCCTAATTCTATGTCAGCTCTTGATGGATTTTCCAAATCAATTACTGCTAGTTCTCAAGCTAAATTCCAAGCTTTAGATAAATTAGAATCTGCAGGATTACCTTTTACTAAAGAAAATATACAGAAGGCATCAAATGAAATTTATGAAAGCTTTAAAGATGCTGATGGATTTTTAAATAATCAAACTGTTAATTCAATTAATAGTGAAATAGCTTTAAACGCTGATTCACCTTTGGTAGATAGTTTAAATAATTTAATTAGAGAAACACCTATTCTTAGAGCTTATCTTTCATTCCCTAGAACTACAGCTAATGTTATTGATACATTTGGTAAATGGAGCCCTGCAGGAATACTTTCTAAAGATTATGAAGAATTATGGGGTCCGCCTAAATTAGGAGGTAACCAATTCCTTGGTATAGGTAGGAAACCTGAATCAGCTTTCTCACCAGAAGAAATGAAAGCTATTCTACAGAAAAAAGGTAGATCTATAGATGGAGATTTTGTAGAAGAGTTTAGAAGACTTAGATATGAAGTTAAAGGTAAAGCTGCTATTGGATTCTGGGCAACTAGTTTAGTAATCAATGCTGCACTAAACGATAGATGTACAGGTAATGGTCATTATAATGGTGCTAGACAAAGAGTACGGATAAATAACGGATGGAAACCTAAAACCTGTAAAGTACCTGGTACTAATAAACAAGTTAGCTATGAATGGATGGGTCCAATAGGAGACTGGATGGCTGTTGTTATTGATTCTGTTGATAATTTTGATAGTTTAACAACAACTGCTATTGAAGAATGGTTACCAAAAGCTGCGTTTGTATTTGCTTCTGCATTTACTAATAGATCTAATTTAGCTTCTTTAGAACCTTTACATGATATATTACAAGGTAATGGTAATGCTGCTATAAGATTTGCTTCATCCTTTAGTAATAATGCACTACCTTTAGGTGGTTTAAGAAATGAAATAGGTAAAACTTTAAACCCTCAATTAAGAATACTTAAAGGAGATCTAAGTGACCATATTAGAAATAGAAATGCCTGGATAGATGAATTCGATCCTGACAGTAAATTAGCTGGTATGTACAGCCCTGTAGAGGGTACACCTATTGGAGTAGAGGAAGATATGTTTACTAGAATGTGGAACTTAAATCGTGTGATTAAAATTAGTTCACAACCTAGTAAAGAAGAACAATTCTTAATTGACATTGAATTTAATAGTAATCCTTCTATGCGTATGAGTCATAGAGGTGCTATGTTAGAACCTAATGAAATCTCTAAAATACAAGAAATCATGGGTCAGCAGGGATTCTATAAAAAAGAATTACAACGTATTCAACGAGAAGCTGAGAATCTAACATATACTGACAATAACGGTAAAGAAATCAAAGGTTTTGTCAATATAATTAAAGCTCAACGAAGAGGATTTGTTTCTTCTGAATATGTAGACACTACTCAATATAAGAGGATATTTGCTAAAATAACTACAGCATATAATCGTGCTAAAAAGAAAGCAGAAGGTGCTCTACCTGTAGAAATGAGAGTATCTATAAGAGAAAGAGAACAAGCTAGAATTAGATTACAACGACAGAATGAATATGGTTTACTTCAAGATATTGAGAAAGAGAATTACGGAGTATCTGAAATACTTAATTTAGCTAAATAACCACCCGCCATGACTATTAACAATTTAAAAAATGGCAATAACATATAATGATAATCATACCAATACTCCTAATGGGGTTCACTTATGGTTTGGTTATACATTCGAGACAATTAAAGATGAATATGTCAAGGTCATGCTTAACGGCAAGACCCAGGCAACAACTAAATATTCTGTTGATAGTACAAGTTCTCCAACAAGAATTACTTTCAATAATACAAGTATTGATAGTACAGTACAAGAACCCACTACAGCTAATGGTAAAATAGCTGGTGCTCCTAAAACAGGAGTAACTGTAAGAGTATTCAGGAAGACAGGTGTTACTCAATCCGATAAACGAGTAACATTCCATCCTGGATCATCAATTAGAGCAAATGACTTAAATAATCTTTATGAACATGCTTTATTTGGATTACAAGAAGAACAAGAAAGAGTAATACAAGCAGAAGATCTAGGTCCAGACTCGGTAGCTAGTTCTAATATTATTGATGGGACTATTGTTAATGCTGATGTTAGTGATAGTGCTGCTATAAGTGGTACAAAGATAGCTGATAACTCAATAGCTCATGGTAAAATTAGTGATGCTATTCTTTCTAATTTAGCAACAACTCTAACAAGTACAGCAACTGAGTTAAACCAATTAGATGGTAAGAGTATTACAGGTACATTCACACCTGCTAATACCAACGATATACCAACTAGTTCAGCAATTAATTCATGGGTTATAAACCTATTAAATGCTTTAGGTGGTTTTGTAGCTATAGCAGATGATCAAAAGTTTCCTAATGCTAATCCTGATCCTAGTGATGATGCAGGTACAGTAGTATCTATAGCAGATGCTCAAGGACTTGTAATCAATGGGTCTGGTACAACTACTACAGGTCGTACTTTAGGTGGTTCAACAGTAACAATTACAGGATTCCCTTCTAGTTTATATAGTAAAACTTTAGAAGCTGGTATGGGTCTATTAGTCCAAACTACTTCTACATTAAATACTTATACTTATCATAGAACTATAGGTAAGGAATCTGATCTTATAGCTTTAAGTGATAGTGTAAATAGCTTTAATGAGAAATATAGATTTGGTACTGAAGATCCTACATCAGATAATGATCAAGGTGATCTATTCTATAATACTAGTCAGAACTTATTTAAAGTATATGATGATGGCAGTTGGACTAAAACTATCCCAACAGATGCTCAATTATCTAATATAGCAGTTGTAGCAGGTAATGTTACCTATACTGATGATTTAGGATTTATTACAGATAGTGTTTCCCAAGGTACATCTGGTAGTATTACTACAGTAGCTGAATCAATAGATGATGTAAATAGATATGCAGAAGAATATAAGATAGCAGCTTCAGCACCTAGTTCTCCATCCGCGGGTGATTTATGGTATGATACATCTAATAATGTATTAAAATTTTATAATGGTAGTAGCTTTAATGATATAACAGGTGCAGATTTATTAGATGAAGATAATATGTCATCTAATAGTGCTACACAGGCTCCTACCCAACAATCAGTAAAAGCTTACGTTGATTCGTTAGCTTGGTTAGATCAATCTGCTAAAACAGATGGTTCTTTAATTTATTACAATAACTCTGCTTCTAAATTTAAAGCAGACGCAGCCATAACAACAACAACAATAGTAGATGGAGGATCATTCTAAGACATGGCAAAAATACGAATAAAAAGATCGACTGGTTCAACAGCACCAAGTAGCTCTGATTTAGCAAATGCAGAATTAGCTTTTACTGAAGGTAATGATATACTGTATTATGGTGAAGGGACAAGTGGAAGTAATGCTGCTTCTGTAATTAAAGTCGGTGGATCAGGTGCATTCTGTGATTTAACCAATGCACAAACAATAGCTGGTAATAAAACATTTAGTAATAATGTTATTGTTACTGGTGACTTAACTGTTAATGGT
>TARA_R100000329_G_scaffold75871_1_pt1 | contig 13545 bp, 9 predicted proteins | sample TARA_R100000329 | Tara Oceans TARA_R100000329 (sample SAMEA2620783) | marine metagenome | biome: marine biome (ENVO:00000447); feature: surface water layer (ENVO:00002042); material: "saline water (ENVO:00002010), including plankton (ENVO:xxxxxxxx)" | depth 5 m | reverse complement strand
TGTGCTGGGCTACATACGTATTGAAAATCGCATTGGAGAACTTGAGCGAAGAATGGAACTTGCTAATTCTGACATTGCCGAACTTGTTGAAAAACATATAGAAGAAGAAGAAGTAAAAATAACAAAGATGCAAGAACAGTTAAAATGGTACGAAGAAGAATTAAATCTAAATCCATTAAGTTGGGGAAAGAAAAAAAGAAAAAGAAAATGAACCCAAACTATTGTGTAGAATGTGGTCAACCAATAGAAAATACTGATGGTTGGTTATGCGAAAGATGTAAACCTTGAAAAATTCAGATGAAATATTAGAAATTGTTGTTCGAAGTGAAGAAAGATTAAAAACTATTTTTAATCGTGTAAATAAAATTGAAAATCATTTATCTGAACTCAATGGAAAAGTAAATGAATTAGAAAAATTTAAAATACAAATTAAATCTTATTGGATGTTAATTTCAGTACTAACCCCACTCGTCATAACATTTATCTTAAAAATGATATAAGGAGAGTTATGCAAAGTATAATTGCAAAAGTGATAGAGAGGGAAGGTGGCGATAAGCTAACTAAAGACCCTTCTGACCCAGGAGGAACAACAAAGTTTGGGATAAGTCAGAGAGCCAATCCTAATGTAGATATAGAAAACCTTACATTAGAAGAGGCAGTCAGTATATATAAAGAAAAATACTGGGACCCATCACGAGCAGTAGATTTTCCAAAACAACTCATGGACATGTATTTTGATATGTGTGTGAACTTTGGTCAATTTAAAGCAGTTAAAATTGTTCAAGAAGCAGTCAATCATAAAGGTTTATCTAAATTAAAAGTTGATGGTCGTATCGGTCCAAAGACTATTAAAGCAGTTCAATCTTTAGAAAAAGACAGACTAAGAGCATTTAGAGTAATGCATTATGCTAAAATTTGTATGGCAAATAAAAAGTTAATGAAGTATTACTATGGTTGGTTTAGAAGATCATTACATATATAGAGGTAAATATATGCCAAATCAAAATACAACGCCACATATTGTAAAAGATATTGATGGTCATATTATTGGATGTCCTCATTGCGGTTCAAGAGACATTCGGAAAGATGGCTTTGATTATAAAGCTTCAAAGAAAAAACAAAGATGGTTTTGTCGTGGATGCAAAAGAAAAACATTAGCACCAGAGATAATTGAAAGAAATCCATTTGTAGTAGAACAACCTGTTAATGAAGATATTCCTGTAGAAGATTTAATAAAACATAGATTAAAGTTATATAAACAAAAACAAGTAGCAAAAGATAGTAGACAACTTGTTAATATTAATATAAATATAGATGGACCGATTGGAATAGCACATTTTGGTGACCCACATGTAGATGATGATGGTACAGATTTATCCCAAATAATTGCATATAGTGACGTTATAAATAATACAAAAGGAATGTTTGCTGGTAATCTTGGTGATATACAAAATAATTGGATAGGTAGACTTGCAATATTGTATGGTCAGCAATCAACATCTGCAAGAGAGTCTTGGAAGCTTAGTGAATACTTTGTAAATAAGCTTGATTGGCTCTATTTGGTAGCAGGAAACCACGATGTTTGGTCAGGTGATGGTGACCCTTTAGAATTTATAATGCGTGACCATAATGGCTTATATGAGCGTTGGGGTGCTAGAATGAATCTAAAGTTTCCTAATGGTAAAGAAATAAGAATAAATGCAAGACATACTTTTAAGGGTAATAGTATGTGGAATACTGCACATGGCGTAGCTAAAGCAGCACAAATGGGTTGGAAAGACCATATACTTACTTGTGGGCATACTCATGTAAGTGGTTATCAAGTTCTTAAAGACCCAGCTAGTGGATTAATAAGTCATGCATTGCAAGTTGCATCATTTAAAATACATGATAATTATGCAGAAAAATTAGGATTAGATGATAAAAATATATTTAATTGTCCTGTTACAATTATAGACCCAAGATATGAAGATGATGATAATAGATTAATTACAACATTATTTAATCCTATCATTGCCGCAGAATATCTTGCGTTTTTAAGGAGAGATTACGATGCAAGTTGAATATTTATTAAGTGAACCAACACATTATGAAGAAGCTAATACAGAAAATGAATTTGAAGTAGATTGGGATGCAGTTTATGGAATGGATCAATGGAGTAGAAAGCTTATAAGTGAAGGTAAAATAGAACCTCCTATGAGAAAAAAGAATGGCTAGAAGTAAAACATTTGATGTAATTAATTATGATGGTGGAATGAATAATTATTCTGATGCTCGTGATATTGAAAATAATGAGCTTGCAGAATTATTAAATGTTATATCATTAAAAAAAGGTGAAATAATTTGTGGATATGGAGTAAGTGCTTTAAACACATCTAATTACCCTGTTATAAATTCAAATATTACTGTACCTAAGTTATTGTCAAAAAGTCTTGTATCTTATAAAAGTGATTTTAATTCAGAGTTAGAAGAAGCAAATACAAAACATTTACTTTATACAGATGGTAACAAACTTTATAGATTAGAGTATAATGGTGCAGCATGGTCTTGGGCAGAAATAACTAATTTGAATAGCACAGGGATTTTACATCCTTCAATTGCATTATTTGATGGTGTAATAAGATATAGCGATGGTTCTTTTACTCTTAATTCTAGCAGTCCTTATCTACCTACTAATAGTACAAAATTTTTTGGTGCAGTTAGTCGTAAGTATTTTAATGCAACAACAAATACTATATCTGAAATAACGGAAGAAGCATCTGTTATAAAACCAACAGACGGAACAATTATTTTTAACAAAGATATAGAAACTTCTAGTAATAATCCTACTCAAGGATTTTTAGGAACAGAAGTAAGTGAAATTTCTAATAAAACTTTAGAAGACCTTACTTTTGGCGATTCTATTACACGAACAATTTCTGAAAGCTCAGGCACTAATCATGTATTTAGAGATTTTCAACATGAGCATTCAAGTATTGGATTATTAACTGCTGACGTAACTAATGCAAAAATGATAAACTTACATGGAGAAGACCAAACAGAAGTAGATATAAATGGTCAAGATGATATATTAGCTCAATTTACTACTACTAGTGTTGTAGGAGGAAGTCCAGTTACAGTCTATCAAATAGGTAATCAATTTAATGCATCTAATTATAATTATTTTTTTATAGATGTTAATCCTGATATAGTAAATAGCATATATGCAAATGAAGCTGAGTTTGTTTCTAATCCAAATAGAAGTATAAGAATTAATGGCAATTTTTTTCAACACAATGGCAGTGCTTGGGCAAGTGCTAATTGGCAATACACTGATTATAATCCAACACTTCATAAAGTAAATGATGATGGAACTATTGGAGCTGCAGTTACTGTTATAGAAGATGAAGACCAACCTGATTTTTTAAATTTAAGATTTAATGATACAAGTGGTACTACAAGATATAGGGTAGGTATAAGAACAAATTCTGGAGAAATAGCTGAAATAAATAATATAGAAGTGTTTGCTACACTTGGAACAATATCAAATGATCCTATAGATAGAAAGCATCTTGTTATGGATGTTGGTATACATAGTGGTGGCATAGGAAATGCAGTTGATACCCACAGATTACAATTTGATGATTTTTTTAATTTAGATTATCAAAGTGCTGATAATTTAATTGAAGTAACAATAGCAATACCTGAAAAAATAGATATATTACATAGCATTGATTTTATAGTTTCTAATATACATACTTATTCATCTAGTCTTCCTAATACAAATATTATACATACTTTAGATTCAAATTGGATTGCAGAGCATCAAAATAAAGGTTGGATAAAAGTTGCATTTAAATTAGACGAGCAAGTAAATATAGAAAATACTCCTATATTAGGAACTTTAAGCGATTTTATTATTCGAACAAACTTTACATTTAATTTATTTGTAGATACAAGTGGCGATGGATTAAGACCAGTTTCTATAGATAGTGTAAAACAAACGACTGATAATCGTGGAACTTGGAATGGCTATTATAAATTTTATTATAGCTGGATATACGATGAAGTTCAAGAATCTGGTTATTATGAGTTTGCTAATCAAGGCAATGGTTTATACTTAGAAGAAAAAAGATTAAACTTAAAAAATATTATACGAGAGCTTAGTGCAGGTGGATTTGGTGCAAGGGGAAAAAGAATAACTGGTGCTAATTTATATTGGTTAGAGTATGATGAAGAAAGAGAAGAAAACAAATTTGATGACCCATTTCTATTAGCAAAATTAGATTTTGAAAAAGGCGTTACAAAATTATTAAGTCCTGAAATAAAATCATGGTCACTTGGAACTACTGCAACAGATCATTATACACATATTGCATTACAATTTATTGACCCTCCTAGTAGTTCAACATTTAGTATTAATAGTGGGTATGATTACAATCCTTTAAATACTATAGAAGAAATTAGATTTAGAAGTGCTGTTAGTTTAAACAGAAGAATGTATTATGGTAATGTAGATATTTTATGGGAAAAATATAGTGGAGAAACAAATTATAAAAGAAATTTATTTGGAGATAGAATATATAAATCTCTACCTAATAAACCTGATGTTGTACCTTATAATAATTTTTTAGAAGTAGATGTTAATGATGGCGATGAAATAACTGCTTTAGCAACATATGCCGATAGACTTTTAGTTTATAAAGAAAATGTAATGTATTTAATAAATGCTACTAAAACATTAGAGTATTTAGAAGATACATATAAGTATATGGGAGTATATGGCAGTAGATGTGTTTGTAATACAAATAAAGGTGTTGCTTGGGTAAATCTTGATGGTGTATATCATTATGATGGAGAAAACGTAAAAAATTTAATTGATAAAAAATTATCAAGTTCATTATTTAGAGATTATTTGAAAGTAAGCACAGATGAAAAAGCATATTCTATTGCATATGAACCTAAAGAAAAACATATTATTGTATACTCTGATAGTGGCAATGGTTGGATATATAGCTTTGTTAGTGAGTCATGGTCTAAATCTGATGAAGGCTTAGATGATTCTGCAAATAAAAGAAGTAATCTTGAATTACATGATAACTCTATAGTACAAGCTAGTATTGATAGCAGCAATAATGTTTCTTTTCATAGTCATGCAATAAACAATGATGCTAGTGGTACATTAGTTTTTGATATTAGAACAAAAGATTTTTCAATTACAGATATTGGTCAAAGAAAAAATATAAAAGCTATATATATTACATATAAAGGAACAATGTCTGGAACAAGGAAGGTAAGTTTTGAATACTTTGTAGACAAACAAAGTGTTGCAATAGCAGTAGACCCAAGTGATTTAACTACTAGTCCAAGTGGGTATAATACAATTAAATTAACCCCTAACCCCAAGTCTAGTGGAAGAAACGTTCATACCATTCAGCTTAGAATAAAAAGCAGTGGAGATAATGGTCTTGCATTTAGAAACTTTGAATTACATGACATATCTGTTATATACAAAGAAAAGAGTATAAAATGAGAAATAAAAAAGCTATTAGAGCCTCACGACACGAATCTCAACCAATTATCTCTGGAACTATTAATCCCCAAGAATCTATATCTATAACTAAAAATGGATTAACTAAAAATGTACAATACAATGGAAAGGTGTACAGTGTAAAATTAAACAAGGAATAATTATGAAGTATAACAGAATTGCAAATAAAGCTATAATGAACACAAATACTGCTCTTAAAGAAAGTGAAAGTAATATAGATAAAATAAAACAAAATAATCAAAGAATAGAAGAACTTTCGGGCTTAATTGCTCTTACTACTTTAAGAGAAAAAAACTTTAAAATATTCCAAGATAGATATCAAAAACTTATTGACAATCCAACATTAGCTGGGATTGCTAGTAGAGAAGATTTGCCTTCAGCAAGAGAAGTATATACTTTTAATAAAACTATTCCTATTAGTGACAATATGACTATGAAATTTGAAGAACTTGAACAAGTACTTATGTTAGATTCTATTCAAGACCCTGATTTAAGAGAGTCTATAAGAAAAATTACTAATCCTAAAAAACAAGGTGGTTAAGATGGAAGATATGTATAATGAAAATAATGTAGATGAATCTACTTTACAAAAACTTATGAATACAATGGGTTCTCTTTTTAAAACTAATAATGGTAAAAATGGAGATTTAAGAGGTGGAACTGCTTCTTCACAAAAAAATATATCAAACAATACAGGTTTTCAAGCAGCACCTGTACAAGAAAATGCAATACAAAATGGTGTTATGGAGGGGTCAAAGTCAGATTTAATAAGTGGCTTAAATGAAGCAATGATGCTGGGTGGAGCTTATGGAACTGTTTCTAATTATATTGATAGTGACAATAGGTATAATAATACAATTCAAAGAATGGATGAAGCTATAAAGGGAATGCAGATGGCTACATCTGACGTCTCAGGTGCATTTAGTCAAGAAAGAGCAAATATTATGTCTGATTTAAGTGAAGCAAGTATGGATTCTTCAGCAGATATCTTAGCTCAAAATAGAGCAAATTTTGAAAACATAGAAAATACAGTAACAGATTTTAATACTGGTTCTTTACAAAATATTAAGGAAAAATTATTAACTGATGTTGATAATAGATTACAAACAACTTTTAAAAGACAACGTGAAAAAACACAAGAATTATTAGAAAGAAATCAAGAAAGTGCAATGAATGCTGTAAATAGATTGCAAACAAATATATCTGATTTGCAATTTGAAAAGAAAGAAGTCGAAAAAGCAAGAGATAATGCTTTACGAAATGCAGTTACAGAAGTTGCCGCATTAGCATCTAAAAAAATTGATCCAACAGGAATAACAGGAGATGTTATAAGAAGCACAAAATTTAGAAATCGTTATACTTAGGAGTATTTATGTCTAATCTAAAAAGGAGACTAAACCAAGAGATTGCATTCGAAGCAGAAAGAGGTAGAAATATGCAGAGTTCTTCTGTTATTTCTGCTGATGGTGTATATAGAATAGCAAGTAATAGTGATAAAGTTTTAACTACTCAAATACAATCAGCTTTTGAAAGTGTAGAACAAGTTAATACTTTTGAAAATATTAATGCACAAATAAAAAATTTACAAAGCTATAAAGACAAAGCTTTTTTACCAAGTACGGAAAGTGTTATTGATAATAGTATTCAAAGTCTTCAAAATATGTTATCTTATAAAAAAGATAGACAAAATAAACTTGATGAATTAGATAGTGCATTTTCTAAGTTAGATATCAATGACCAAAATTCTCTAAACGATTACAGAAATAAAGTTGATAATTATGCTAGAGAAAATATTATAAATACTACTGCATATAATGCATCTATGCAAAGATTTGAAGATGAAATTAAAGAACAAAAAAGAGAAAGAACTGATAAACTTGTTCTTGATTTTACTAAAAACATATCAAAATATGTTAGTCAAAATGAAGTACCTTATAGAATAGCTGAACTTGTTGATAAAACAGATGACCCTAATGTACAAAGTGTCGCTATGAACTATTTAAATACTTATAATACTTATATAAATAAACAATTAACTGAAGCTACAAATACTGCTGATGCAAAAAAAGCTAAGTTACTTAGTGATAGACAAAATTTAATTGAAAATGATAAAGGTTTTCATGAAAAAATCAAATCAAATTTAGAAGTTCTTGCAAGTCAAAATTATAATAATAGAGCAATCCTTCCAGAAGGTATAAAAACTTCTGCTGATTTATATAATAAAAATTATCACAACAAATATAGTGGAGATAAAGATTCAACAATTGATGATTATAATATTCAAGAAAATTATAAAGATATGACTAAGTTTCTTGTTGACTATTTTAGAAGCACTAAAACTGGAAGGAGTTTAGCTAAAGAGACTCAACAACAAATTGAAAATAGTCAAATTTCTATAATACAAAATCCTAATCATAGATTGCATAGAGTTACTGTTAATGATTTAATCAAAACATTAAAAAAGAATGCTTCATCAAGATTAGAAGGTAAAGAAGACGATGACGGAAGAATAGCAGAATACAATATAATAATGAATTTAAGTGAGAGATTTGATCTAATGCATGAAAAAGCATACTTATATGAATTTGGAGATACATGGGGAAGCAAAGATGGATTAGATGAAGCTCTATTAGATGGTGTTAATATTAATAGTTTAGATGTTGATTCTCCTGATAATTTATTTAACAGTAATATTATAACAGATTTTGAACTTGAATCTGTACCAGCAGAGTCAACAGGAACAGGAAACTAATGTCAAGATTACTACCTTCACAACTAAACAGAGTAAGTGTAAATAAAACAGAACAAGTAATGGAGCCTCAAGAGCCTAAACTACATGTTGTTAGGTTCAATCCTTTACTTACTTATAATGATAATAATGGAAATACTCCTTTAGTATTTACTCCATATATGGATGCATATAATAATATATTAGAAGAACAAGGTCTTCCACCAATTTCTTTTAAGACTGGAAGTACTTTTACTTTAGATAGGACTAAACAAAGTAAAGATTTAGACCTGTATAATAATATAGGAGATTTTGTTTCTAGCACATTAAATACAGTTGGTGATTATAAATCATCTGTTCCTGAAACAAGAAAAGAACAATTAACAGACACATGGACAGATTTTTTTTATGGTCTTATCAAAGAAACTCAAAAACAAACAAATGGATTAAACACAACAGATAGAACTAATAAAGGAATAAAACTACTAGCAAATCAATATATGAAAGGAAGTGTTCCTATGATTAGAGAGACTGCTAGTGAACAAGCAAATGCATTTCAAAATTCTAAATATCCTGGCATAACTCCAGGTTTTTCTTATTTAGGTTCTGCATTATTAGGTGGTGTTAGTATAAATACTCCTGATCTTTTAGATTTTATGGAAGGCGATGTTACAATGGACATGGCTAAAAGAATACGAGCAAATGCAGATGCAGCAATGGATGCTCAAGGATTCGGTACAATGAGCTATGAAGACCTTGTTAATGATAAAAATAAATCTATTAGTTTTACAAGAGTAATGGCAACAGTTTTAAATGATGCATTAATTTCTGCTCCTCAACAAATACCAAGTGCGTTGTCTTCTATAGGTGGATTTGCTTTAAGTAAATTTCCACTTGCAGGTCTTGTATCAAGTGGCGTTGGATTAGGTGCAGGTTATTTACAAGAATCAGGTAATATGGTTCTTGGTTTAGAAGAAGAATATCATAAGCGTAGAACTAGAGCAAAAAATTTAAAAAGAACATTATTAGACCCAAATCATCCTGACTACAATCCATCTCTATTTGCTAATACTTTTACAGTTAATTTGCAAAATGGTAAATATAAAACTATGGATGAAATGACTGATGAAGATATTAGGAAAGCTAGTGAGTCCATTGCAAGACAATATGGTTTGTTTAGTACAGGATTAGAAATGTTAAATACTGCTGGTGATATTGCTCTTGGTAGATATGCATCTGGTTTAAAATCTATTACTGGTAAAAATCCAAAAGCTGTTATAAAAACTTTTTTTAAAAAATTTGTTAAAAGTCCTTACACTCAAGCATTTGGTTTAGAGGCATCTACAGAAGCTTCTCAAGAGCTTATGTCTGAAATAATACAACAAACTTATGTTCCAGAGTATGATATGAGCCCTGCTCAAATATTTGAATCAGGTGTTATAGGTGGTTTATATGGTCTCGCTTTTACAGGTGGTGGAAGATTTGTGCAGAAAATGCGAAGAAATAAAAAAAATGAACTATCTTTAAGTGAAGTACAATTATCTAGTGCAAATAAAGAACCTAAAGAAAAAATGGAAAGCACCCCTTATGATGCTGATATTATTGTTGGCATTGTTACTGGTAATGTAAATGCTATTGAAGATATTGCTAAATATCATGGTGTTTCTGTTGAAGAAGTTGCACAAAGAGAAACTGAATTAGGCTCATATCAACCACAATTATTTGATAATATAAATTTTGCAAAAGATATTATTAAAAAAGATGAAAGTATTTTAGAAAAATACCCAGAGTGGGAAAATCCATTTCCTCCTATTAAAAAAGTTGCTGATGATATTGGAGATATACCTGGAGTAGATGGAGAACCAATACAAGAACCTGATGTTGGCGATGGTTTGCCTGAAGCTGGAATATTTGAACCAGACAATATAGACGACGTAGAAGCTGGTCTTGGTTTAGATTTGTTAGATGGTAATCAAGAGATGTCAGTAGAATTACAACAAGTAAGAGCTTACGAAGCAAGAATAAAAGCTTTAGAAGAAACTGATGATCCAAATATTATTGCATCAAATCAAAAAAGAAATGAAATAGCAGACCTTAAAAATAAAAGAGATGCATTACTTTCTGAAATAAGTAGAGATAAAGTAAAAAATAAAACTGCAAATAAAATAAAAGAAAAACAACAGATTGTAAGCGATTCTCCTGTTGTTGGTGAAAAAGTAATTATAAGAACTCCAGCTTTGCAAGGAACTACTGGTGAAATTATTGGAACATTAGAAGCACAAGGTAGAAACAATATTGTTGTTGTTAAAACACAAAAAGGTTTAAAGAAAATAAAAATAGATAATGTAGAATTTAAAACTCCTAGAGAGCCATTAACTAATTTTCAAAAATCTATGAAAGGTTTTAAAAGAGGAAGTGCAGTAAAACAGAAAACACCTCAAGGTATCCAACAAAAAATTGACAATATTAAAAAACAATATATTGTTAAGGGTAAAGAAAATACCAAGATGTATAAAACAGCAGTGGCTGAAATTGCAAAACTTGAAAAACAATTAGGCAAAGAACCGAGTATACAGACAAAAGAAAACACTCCTATAGATACTCCTAAGCAAGCAAAAGAAAAAATTAAAAAAGGCAAAGATTATCTTTTTAAAAATTTAGTATCAAATTTAAAAGAAGCTTTAGATTTAGATCCATATGATTTTTCTGATAGATTAGCAAGTGTAGACAATAGAACTATAGCAAAGTTGATAGTAGGTGAAAGTATGTTTAAGGCTAAACCAAATAAAGAACAGAGCATATTGTTTAAAAAGTTTGGAATACAATTAGACTTGTTAAAAGAGGCAAAAAAAATTGCTATAAACGAAGAATCTGATAAGATTGTAAAAGAATTTACAAGAGCTGAATTAGTTTCTGAAAAATTTTTAGAAGAAAGTTATGAAAACTTTTTTAAAGAATTTAACAAACAAGCTGAAATTTTTACTGATGGTACTATTGAAAAGTATATAAAAGAAAATTTTGAATTTGCTGGTATGTCTTTAAAAGATGTTCAAAAACAATATTCTGGAAAAGAAAAAATAGCAAAATCAATGTGGGAGTCTCATAATGAAGGTTATAAGAAATTTAAAAAAGACCCTATTAGTTATATTAAAAATAAAATTAAAAACGATAAAAGAGTTTTAAAAGATTTTTCAAATAATAAACCTAGTGACATTGCAAAATTACTTGGTGTTGATTATTATAAAAAAAGTTTACAAAACAATACAGATGCATTAAACGCTCTTATTATAAAACAAAGAGAAGAATTTAATAAAGAGTTAAATAAAGACATTGAAAGTAGAAGGAAAAAGAAACCTGTTACTGATGAAGATTTAGAAGCACAACATGAAAATGGTGAAGAGCCTTTTATACCAGATGAAGATTTTGACCCTGAAAAAGTTGAAAGTAGTCAACCTACTATGGCTGACCTTAAAAAACAAAGGGAAGCGAGAAAAGCAAGAAAAACAAAAGATAAAGCAGAAGTAGTGCAAGATGAAAATATTCCTCCTGATTATGTAGATGGAGTATTTGATGGTACTAATGAGATTGAAGATGAAGTAGATAATATAATACCTGAGCAAGATGCACAAGATAATGCATTAGGTATGGTTGGTAAACATATAGATGAAATATTTGGTGATTTAGAAAATGATATACAAGATGGTTCAGAAAATATAGAAGCTTTAGAGAACGTAGATTTTGATGATAGCAATGAAGGTCAGCCTGGAATTATTCTAACAGGAGCTAAAAAAAGAAGATTTGATGCTAGGATGGAACAAAACTGGAAAGCAGTTAAAAATAAATTTGGTTTAACTGAATCAATGTTTAATAGTTGGACAGATCAAATGGATAAGTATATGGAGAATACTCCATTTAGCGAAGCTTGGAGATTGTGGAGTGAGGCAAGAAAAAACTCTGGCTTCTTTAAAAAAGCAATAAGAAAACTAGAAGATAGAATAAAAGTAGGCATTGGTGATAAGTTTCTTGAATCAGGTGTATTAGATGATGAATTTGCAGAAACAATGATTAATGCATTTGAATATACTAGAGAAAACATTGGTAATATGGAAGGCATTCTTGAAGTAGAAGATATGAATGTTAAAGACTACTCTAAAATAGCTAGAGAGTTTTTTGTAAGATTTAATTTTAAAGGTGTAGACGTTGAAAAAATGCAACAAATATATGACCTTGCTACATCTATATCTGAGGAAACAGGGAATGTAATTGATTTTGATGACTTTGTAGAAGCTTTATCTACTCAAGAAATGGGACTAGAATCTCAAGAAGGGTATTCTTTACAAGAGTTAATACAACTAGTACCTGAAGCAAAAAGAGGTTTAAGAGTATTTTATAATTCTGTACATCCTATGAATCGTGCAACTAAAAATAGAGGGGTTGAGGGAGAAGTTGTTGAGTGGGAAGTAATAATGCATTATGCTAGTCTTAGTTTAAAGACAGTAAAAAATAAATATGGTAAAGTAATAAATAAATTAAGAGGATTTCAAGCTACTCAAAGAAAAGGTTATGGCAATAAGACTAGACCTGATGTTGGTTTAAAAATGTTTTATACTAGATTTATTGAAGATAGTATGTTTAGCGTTTTAAAAGGTAAAGACATTTTTATGAGAGATGTAAAAACTAAATTGTATGGATTTTTAAATACAACTCAAGTTTGGAATTTATATAGAGATGCTTTAATTGCAAATGGATTAGTGCCTATCGCTAGTCGAGGTGAAGATTCAAAACTTATATTTGCTAGTGTTACTGATGCTGCAAGAAAACACGCTAAAAATATAAAAGGTTTTATACAAAAAGAAGTAACACCATTTAGAAAACTAAGAGAAACAGCTCCTGAAAAATATGCTATGCTTAATGAAATGTATAAAAACATAATGAGTGTTGACAATCTTAGTGAAAAAGAAAGAGCATTTCTTCAGTATGTTTTTAACAACGATTATAATGCATATAGAGAACATTTTATTACTAAACATCTTGCAATGAAAGATTTGTTTGGTAGTGAATACGTATTTATGAAACCAGAAGTTTTAATGAAAAGGATTAAAATACCATTTACTCCTGTTCATACAAGTCCAACATTGCCTGATAGGCAAGTTGTAATATTTAATAGCGAAGGTGCTACCTTAACTTATGAAGATGATTCAACTGTAGGTATGGATGTAGTATCTGATAGAGATGGAGATAAAAGATTACCTAAAAGCAGAGTCGTTAAGTTAGTTCAAAATATTGA
>TARA_R100000329_G_scaffold150565_1_pt1 | contig 13591 bp, 6 predicted proteins | sample TARA_R100000329 | Tara Oceans TARA_R100000329 (sample SAMEA2620783) | marine metagenome | biome: marine biome (ENVO:00000447); feature: surface water layer (ENVO:00002042); material: "saline water (ENVO:00002010), including plankton (ENVO:xxxxxxxx)" | depth 5 m | reverse complement strand
GCCATGCAAAGACTAATCAACTTGAATCAGCAGTTATACTTTATGACGGAAGGGACAGAAGACTTAGCCGATGCGGAAGCAAAAGGAAACGCCATTAGGGAAAACACCCTAAGAGTTATGGACCAACTCAACACCATTGAAAACCGGTCGGCTTCCACAATGGAGCAAGTCACCTTCGTTATGAATCAATTCGCATCACAGGCACATCTGACAGGTGAAAGTATAGCGATGATGGCAGCGCAGTCAGCCGTTCTAATTGAAACGGGTGAGGAACAAGGCAAAGCCGGTCGTGCTTTAAAGATGGTGTATGCTAGACTTGGTGCTGATATAAATGGTGCTAGAAGAGAATTAGAAGGATACAATATAGCAGTATTAGATTCTAATGACAATCTAAGACCTCTTTCAAAAATTATGGCTGACTTGGCTCCACTATGGGCGACATTAGAAGCCAATGAAAGACAGGCTATAGCGCAAAGCGTTGCCGGAAACAGACACTATACAAGGTTTATCAAACTGATGAATAACTATGAAAGGTCTGTGCAGTTAGCAACAGAAGCGCAGATGGCTATGTTCCCTGCTCTTGAGGAAGTAGCAAACAGGACTGATGCACCAATTACAAAATATAGGGCCGCAACTGCTGAATTGGAAAACTATAGGGCGGAGTTAGGTGATGCTTTCTTACCCGCTATGACTAATGCAGCACAGGCTCAAGGGGCGTTTACAAACGAAGTTATTAATTTACTAAATGCTCTTGGTCCGATGGGAACAGGTTTAGCAACTATAGGCATCAATATGAAAAACATAGTAGTGCCATTGTTTAGTGTTGTGACTAATGTTGCTGCGCTAACTGTTGCTTTCCAAGCCCAAAGAGCAGTCACAAGGGCTATGGCCGGCGAACAACTGATGCTAGAAGGGGCATTTGGTAATGCCAACGGACAGTTTGTGCAGGCTTTAGAACACACAAGAGATTTAAGTCAAATCCAACAATCTTATCTAATAGGAGCAAGACAACAAGGGCAAGAAATTACAAGATGGTCAGACCAAGAAATAAAAGATGCAGAAGAGTTATTAGGCACATACATGGAAAGACAAAAAGTAATGGAAGGTAATGTTCAAACCACAAAGGACTTCATAACAGAAAACCGAAGGCAAGCGGTTGTAAGACAATTGGAGAAAGAGGGTGTGCAACAAAATACCCAAGAATATAGAGAACTTGAGAATCAAATAGAGATGTTAGAGTCAGAATATGAAGAATTTAATAGCACTTTACAAGCACAGGGTTATTTATTAGACCAAACCCAAGCAAGCACGGAAAAACTATCAGGAGAGTTATCAGAACAAAGACTCGCAGCACTTATAGCAGAAAGAGAAGAAACAGACCGTCTTAATAAAGAAGCAGCAGAACAAGCACAGTTGTTGTATGCAGGTGCAGGTGCGGCATTTGCTTTGGGTAGTGCGATGATGACTTTAAGCGACAATCAAAAAATAAACAGATTAGGTATGAGTCTTAATATAGCAGCAACCGTGGCTTTAACCGGCAAACAATTATCATTAGCGGCGGCTACTGTTGCTAAAACTCTTGCTGATAAAAAAGACAACGCGGGAATGCTTCTAAAAAATAATGTAATATACAAAAACATCTTTGCTATGATAACAAGCACTTTTACAACCAAAACGGCAACTAAAGTTAGCGGAACAAAAACAACTGTGGAAGCAATAGAAACTATTGGCATAAAAGCAAAAACAAGAGCGCTAATCGCACAGGCGGCTGCTCAAGTAGCAGCAAACGCGGCAGCAATAGCAGCAGTAGCCACGGCCGGACTAGCCCTTGCAGCATTGGGCGGTATTTATCTGCTCTTAAATAGACAAGAAAAGAAGAGACAAGAATCTATGGAAGACTTAGGGCAGACAATTTTTGATTACGCTCAGACAGATAGCCAATTGTTCTTAGATACTATTAATAATGAAGAGTTGGCTCTTTCAGACTTAGCAGATATGTATGACACGGCAAGAGGAAAAGCAAGTGAGTTTGCTGCCGGAACCACCGCAGAATCTAAGAAGTTGGCAGAAGAGCAAGCAAACTTAGCAGAAACCTATGGAGATGCGTTTGAGGCTAAATTCTCAGAAATAGCAGCAGGTGATATAGTAGAAGAAGATGTGCAAAAAGTGTTAGATGCACAAAAAAGAATAGAAAGGGGTGTAGAAGAGCCGTGGGGAATGCGGGCAAAATTTGGACCCTTTACAGATTTCTTATTACAGGGACAACGTGACGAGATTAAGTCGGCAGAAAAAGTATTGGAAGAATATGAAGACTTAGTAAGATTTATAGAAATAAGCCAAAAAGAAGGTGCGGAAGCAATCTATCAGGCAATACAAGCAAACGCTAGGTCTATGGGCGACCTTGCAGATAGTATGGAAAATGATGCTGCGATGGTTGCAGGTAGTATGGAAATGGCTACCCGTTCCCTCATAGAGTTTAATAATGCTAGAGAAGAGTTGTTCTATGGTATGAACCAATCCAACGTGACAGGCGACCTAGTAAGGCAGGTTGTCAATCGTGGAGTGGAACATTTATTAGTAAACACAGAAGTTATAATGACTAACAACTTCAATGGAATGACAACCGAACAAGTAGCGCAAGAAATATTAGACCACGTAGAAAGAGGGGCAACCATGAGGGGAGTTAATTTGACATCAACAATGAGTCAGACTATATAGAGAGCGATAAGTATGGTAAGAGAAGTAAAAGACAAATATTCGTTTTGGCTTGCGGGCTACTACGATGATTTTACAAACGCTAGAGGAATAGCAGACGATGAAAATACTCCTAGTTTTACGGTTCCATATTCGTCACTTAAAAGCCATCATGGAAATCCCCTGAATGGTGAAGCAACATCAAACCCTAGATACAGATGGTCTATTATAGATAGAGAAGAATACTCCACTACGCTTAACAGTATTAACGGTGTGAGTATGGACCTTTTATCTAAACTTAAAAATAACGGAATGTATGAGTGGCTAACACATGATACTATACGAAACAGTAATAGCAATTGGGCAGGGAGAGCGCAGTTGCAGTATCCTAACGGGCTTGCACCTAACAGATTTAAATACGGTGATGGAACAAGCAACACCGACTACAAAGACACAGGGCTAGGAAGCAATAATGGTTATCAGTTAATAGTCAATGGGTATGATACAAACGGAATTTACCTACTAAATTGTGGAAATGAAGATGCAACATTTCGCAGAAGTGCGATGGAGCCATATCATACAAAGACCGATGGTTCTACTGATAACATTACAAGCACAGAATACGTCAATAAAAAAGCAGGGATGTTTGACTCTTGGTATACATCATCTGAACCCAATAGAAACATAGCCATGTCGCACCTAACAGGAATATGGGCCGGAGAGTGTCTAAGTTATACTACGGGTAGTGCTACTAACGCTACACCGGAAAATTTGTTTAAGACGTTAAAATCTCCGGGCGGCAAACCGTTTTTAGTAATAAAAGGCATCAATAATACTGATGCGATACCTTCTATCTCCTACGATGGTGCTTTAAATAGCAGATTGGATAACGATGTATTCCACGTTAGACTAGCCGCAAGGTGTCATCACGGAGATACTACATCAACAAACAGTAATATTAGGGGGCAGTCTTTTACTAACGGCGAATACCCTATGCTAATTGATTTTAAGGTTGGTTATCCCGTATCACAAGCAGGCATTAGTGACACGACTGCTTATTCAGGAAACCCTGCGATTAATTTTAGGTTGGGTTTAGGCACTAGTAGCGGTAATTTAGGTGGAAACTACGCACACTATTCTACTTATGATTGCTTGGGAGCATCACATATCGGTGGTTTTCAATCTAACGTCAACGCAGATTGGTTAGACCACACATGGATAGATGTGGATTTTCGTATTGATTATACCAACCAAAAATACTACGTCTATATAGATGGCACGCAGATAGGAAACACAAGCGGCTATTCCTTAGATAATACCGCCTTTGGTTCATCTGTGACCGCAGACGAATTGTATGGCTACGAGTTATATCATAGACCTGAAACTACAAACGCAAGCACCTCAACTGTAGGAGTGGCATATCTAATGCTAGACAGGGTTGGATTAGTAAGATACCTTACATCACCACTTACAAACAAAGACAGGCACGCAGAAACTCCTGTCACTAATTTTAAATTATCAATGCCTAACAACGCATTTTCTTCAGGAACCATAGATATATTTGACCCTGCGGATGACGGGCAGCCCGGAACATCAGCAAGCAACTATACTTATAACTTAAAAGATTTATTTTCTAACACCGACCCTGTTGACTGTGATTTAATTGTCTTTGCATCAGAAGAAGACAAGAGAATAGACAGACCTGTATGGCGAGGCGTTATTGAAAATATGAGAATTAATCAGCATAATAAAGATAGAAAAATAACAATTACTGCAAACCACCGTGCATCTTTGTTAGGTAAACAAATACCTTTGTGGGATGTAGGTCAATTAGGAAACACAGAAAATGAAGACCCTGTGCCATATTGGACTGCTGAAAACAACGGCTTTCAAAGTATAATGAATATGGGAACCCGGCCACTTAAACTGTTAGACCATAAGTTAGGGTTTGGTAAGAAGAATAATTTTCAACAGAATGCTAATCAGCGTTTGCAGTTAGGCTCAGGAATGCCTATACAAATGTATAACAATGAAGATGCACACGGACCTAATTCTATAGAAAACGAATATTTTGGTTTTAGTATTGCCGGCTTTCAACAAAGAAAGGTGTTTGATTCAAACTTTGCTCTTAGAACAGGCGGAGTAGCATCACTTACTACAAATACCAATGATGCTCTTAGAACTTGTTTGCATATGGATGGGTTTCCTGAACTTACTACGAGTTCTGCTAATATTAACATAGTTAATTCCGGTAGTCATAATCTAACTAATGTTGATATACTTCATGTGCAAGATTTGTTTGACCCGGCAGAAAGCCGAAAAGTTATTACTGATGCAACTTATACTCCCGAAACTAGCGCTCACATTATTTACATGGGTTCTTTTAGAACAAATGATTTGACTAGCGCACATATTATGGATATTTCAGGAATAATAGGTGTTGATAGTAGCGTGTGGTGGAACAACTATCTTTCTAATTATTATAATACATCAGCAGCAAATACAAGCATAGGAGTTAGTCAGGGAAATACGGTTTCAGTTGTGTTTGATGCTAACCCCGGTTTAGAAGTAGGAGATACATTTTACATTAATAACGTAAACAAAGGAAAAGTTATGAATAATGGGTTTGGAGCCACTAATGCAAGCCCATGTCATTTGAGATTATGCAGAAAGGCTACAGTCACAGAAGTAAGAGTAGGTAAAGATATTTACACTACTAATAGAACAGGCACTACTCATTCGGCTACGCCTAACATTTATTCTGTAATAACTGATATACCAATGGATACTAATTCTTGGTGGGAAGGTCGCTATGGTAAGATACGCAACGGAGAATTAACTCTTACCGGCAATAATAGATATGAATGGAGTAAGGATTCGGGTCAGTTAAATCTAAGAGATGGCGATTTAGCCGAGGCTTACTACAGACCCATACACGCGCGGTGGATGCGTGACTTACCTAAATCATTGTGGTTTAAGTATCACTACGGGGTAATTGATTATTATCCTTATGGTCTTGACCCAAACTCAGGTCCGTTTGGCTCACCGGGTGTATTTGCTGAAGAATTATCAAGTGGAAGATTTACAGGAACAGGAAATGTATTAGAAAACACCGCCAATTTTACTATTGCTAACCACCCATTAACTACACAAGGTAATGCTACATATGGTATAGGGCCAACAACTAAAGCAGTCCCAATAACTGCGAGTCTTTACAATAAATTAGTAGCACAACAACAATGGTCGGGAGTTTGTCAACTTGAGGCAAGAGGGTTTTGGACAAATAACTCAAACTTAGATGGCACAGGAACAGGCCCGCAAAAATATACTGATGCAGGCTCACAACCAAATACTTCAGGTAAATTTATTTATCAGGGTCTTGAAGAGGTAAGTGGCAAATATTATATGACCGGTTGTAAATATATAAGTGAAGAATTTACATGGTTTTCAAGTAAAAGTAAAAAGTGGAAAGACGGTAATAATTATACTTATAGTAATCAAGTATGGGTATTCCCATTACAATTTAAAGAAGATTATAAACACCTGTGGATTCTATGGGCTGACATGAGAATAGACGGCAACGCAGATGCAGACGGGGGAACACGTAAGACTAAGTTTGGTTTACAAGTGCCAGCCACAGAAAAATACAAAGTTAATTTGTATTACTTAGACAAACTAAAAGCGGATGGAAGTCCCGATAAATTTACAGAATTAAAAATAAACGAAGATTTAGTATTGTCTGAGATAAGTTCTATAGACCCATGCACCAACGCAGGGTTTTCAAAACCCGTAAATTACGGTAATGGAACCGCAACAACGGCTAAAACCGTTTCATCATTAGCAGCAAACTCAGCAACCTTTGGTAGTTATGCTCAAGATAGGCTAAAAATAACATCAAACTCACACGGAATTACAACAACCCATGTGCATATATCCAACTCAAATTCACATGATGGTGTGTATAAGGTATTAGATACTAATACAAATCAGATACTTGTTGATACGGCATTTGTAGAAGTCGATACAGGCGCACTAGGTGGTATAAGCGTTAGACCTTGTGCTATATCTAGCGATACTAGATTCCAAGATTGGGAAGATAAGGGCGGCGCTATGTGTATTATTGATACATCGCCTTTCTTTAACCTTAATACTCCTTTAAATCAAGGCGGTGTTTATCAGATAGGTGGTGGCAATACTAACCTAACAGATTATGAAGTAGAAACAACGGGGTTCCCTGCGCTACTTGATAACTATTGGGCAGAAGCAATTGCGTCAGATGGAAACAAAGGTAAAAATCAAGCCACTAATCCTAATGCTTATAAAGTTATTAGTGATGTGACCTCATTAACACACGATGTTAACATAGATGATGCAGGTTTAAGAGTTGCAGATATTAACATTTTTGCTGATAGTGGTGTAGGAAGAATGCAAATGTCAGAAAACGTAGAGGGGTCAAATGATGTAAACATATTTACATTATATTTTATTTGGACTAGTAAAAACACAACAGAAAGAACAAGTGATGATGCTTGGAACGGTGCAACTTTAGTTAATAATAATACTAATTATAAACTTCAATTAACTACTTTTGACGGTTCTGCAACAAATTGGGAAGAGTTGGGCATAGAACCCGGTATGATGATAATAAACGATACTACCGGAGTTAAACATAAAATTATAGAAGTAGGAGATGGTAATACAGGACAAAGCGGTTATGATGTAGATGAATTAATTATTAATAGGGGAGTCACAGGGTCGGCAACGTGGAGTGTAAACGATGATTGGACTATACCTGTGCAACTAGGTGGCTTGTGGACTCATAGTAATCCCCTATGGGAAGAAGCAAGTGGAGATACTATAGATAATAGATTAGCAAACCTTCGTTATTTACATACTTTAACAGGTGGTTATGTTGGTTCACAAAATGCCGTAAGTGTAAAAGATGGAACTGATGGTGATGGAGATTACGATTGGGAAACTGTGACTGTTAGTAGCACTATATGGACCGGCGCAAATATTATTACAAGAATGATAATGCATTTAGAAGGCGTAGTAGAAGCAGAAAATATTGGGACTTACGCTGATAGCGATAAAGTTAGAACATTATGGAACGCAGGGTTAACAAAAAATTGGAACCCTAGAACTCGACTTGCCTCTCTCTATGACATTAATAATATACCTAATACTAATTTAATGACTTCTGATGGCGGAACAACTAATAATGATTTGTATGGCGGTGTGCTAAATATTGGAACCGGCAATCTTTTGAATAGTCTCAAGAATATACAAAGAAGTGCAGGCTTTGGGACTATCAACAATCATCACACCTCTTTCTCTTGGCTTTCGGGAAGAGATAGTAGAATAGAATTAAGACCAAAATATAATAGCGGTATGGTGTTTGATAGAAATAACATGAAAGTAAACAGTCTTAAAACTAATGTGTCGGGAGTAGTGACAAACGTAAGGGTTTATTATAACGATAATAAAAACTTTGTAGATTATCCAAAGGGAACAATTAGTTCGACCACAAGATGGAAAACCTTAGAGTTCCCAACAATTAAATTAGAAAAAGAAGCGTATAGATTAGCACAAAAAGAATACAATGCAAGCAGAAAGACTAATGCGGTTATTTCTATAGAACCAATCGATACTGCTTATGTAGAAGATAGCGCTACTAGTCTGATAGATTCTAAATTGATACAGACCGGTAGGTATGGATACATCGCTGACCCATACATAGCATTACAAGGTAAAGCAGATACATCTATAAAGCCCCATAGTTGGACTCGTTTGGGAACAGGCGGCTCTCTCTTTACGGGCATGAGCAACGCACTTGACGGTAATCTTGGCACTAACGGAACCGCTTTTAACAGGTGGGGTAAATCCGGCTACTCACAAGCAAACACAAGCGCAACTGATATTGCATGGAACAATAACTTCTATTGGTATGGCTCTCACTCGGTTAGCCACGCGGTTCAGGTAGTCCATGTTCCAAACCATTGTCCTCTTGTTAGTGAGGAAACCGGACACGAATTAAGAGTTTTTGTCACACCTAAAGAAAATCAAACAAACGCTACTCAGATAGATGACGCAGAATTTTGTATATGGGTAGTTGATTATGCTTTTGGTGCTAGTAGTGGTAAAGTAAAGGCCGCAGATATTAGTGATTCGGGCGGCACTCATTCTATGACGGGTGCTTCTCGATATAGTCGTGCAGTAGTAAAAGAAAGCGGTTTCTATGAATTAGTTTTACCGTTATCATATTGGAACAACGGTGGTTCTGCTTTTAATCCTACAAGAAAAATTATAGTCTCTTTCAATGCTGAATACTGTAGGGATTTACTAAGACACAGGTGCGGCGACCCAACATCTGCTAACATATTTAAATCTGCTAACACGCTTCCGGGTATTACCGCAGGCACGGCCAATGGTAATATTACCACAGGAAACACAGACTCTATATTCCCTCTCGGTGGCAGAATGCACGAAGAGTTTTATATGTTTCATGGTGCGGCCTCTCGCGCTATTTGGAATGCGCCTCGTATACACATGGTAAAGGATTTGTCTTATACCCCCGCTACATTTATAAAACTCACCGATGCGGGGTTGGGATACAATGATGAAACTTTTGTCATAAAAAATGTTGAATGGTCGTTATCAGGAACAGGCAAAGAAAATCTCAATCTAACTTTATCTCTTGATGAGTCTATGAGAGCAGATAATATTACTGCTTTCCTACCATCTAATGCGATTTATCCGGCCACGTTCCACGACAATCCACCGCCCGTATATGTGCCGCCTGCGAGTCCGGGCGTAGAAGAGTTAACGACTCCCCCCTCTTACACGTTCCCACCATCAGGTCCGGGGTATGCTGGTGGATGGGGTTGGGGTAGCGGAGCAATAGGCGCAGACTCTAACAATATTAGTGGGAATAACTTATCCACAGGATTCTTCGCAAGGATAAGAAGAAGGATGGATAACTTTCAACACAACATGGGCTTTGGTGAAACTAGAATATTAGGTGCGGAGCGAACATCTACTACACCATCTACTAACCAATCTATAGGGGCTACTCCTGTAGGAGATGTGTCCGGCGGCAACGCCCTGAATGGGTCAAATGGTATGACTTTCCCCGGAGTTGGTCTAACAGAAGATGCAGGCACTCCAACCTTTTCAAGTTCTTTTATTACAACATTAACTTCTTTACCAAATGCTATGTCTGATGTATTGCACATAGTAGCAGATGCAACCAATCTCAGTTCAAACGGTGGCGTAGCAGAATTATCAACCGTAGTGACTGTCAACGGTGCAACATATACGCAGACTGCTCTTATACAACCCGGCACGGTAAACGAACAAATAACCCTTTTCAATGCTAGAGTAGCAGGGTCAAATTCCCCTAACACAAATATAGAGGTAGAGATAAGCAGAAACGCAGGGTCAGGAAACGACACCGCTAACTATGCATCTGTCTCTCTAAATAATTTAGGCATAAAACAAACTACGTCAGCAGTCAGCACAACGAATACATCAGCAGATTTATCCTTCTCAGCATCACAGATAACTCAATAGTTATCTCTTAGGCTTAGGATTCTCTTAGCCTTCTCTCTCCCTAGACCTTCAATCTCCATGATAGATTTCTGAGTGGTGCGGGTTGATAACAACTTAGAAATACTACCAAACTTTTGCAGTAAATCTTCTGCGTGCTTAGGTGTAATCCCCTCTAATGATGACAACACTTTGATACGTGGGTCTAATTTTGCCTTAATTAAATCTTTCTGTATATCCAACGGCAATTTTGATACGCCGATTTTACTTTTAACATTAATTTGATGGTGGTTTGTCACTAAAAAGTTTACAAACTCATCCATAGTAGCAAGTTCCATGTATCTAATTTTAGGAAAACGCTGATAGAAATTCATCTTGAATTGTTGTATTACTTTCTTAGTCCGAGCAATCTCAATCGCCATTGTTCTAGCCGTTGGTCTGCCCGGAACATACGGTTTTATTTTTGTCCCATAAACAACTAACATTGGAGTTTCAAACTCTCTCTCCAAATCTCTCAGTTGGTCCACTATTGTTCTTGTTCTCCCAAAACCCATGATTGAACGATACAAGTCGTTTATCTCTTTGGCTTCTATGCCCCACGTTCCCATGCGGTAGTCAGATGCTTTCATGCGTAGGACTCTTGCCTCTCCTTTCTTATCATGTGAAGCATCTCCCATACGCATGAGAATTTTGTTGATAACTTTGGGGTTTTCCCTGTCGTCTATCAATAACATAAAACTACTACCATAGTAGTCTATTTAAGTTTTACCTTAAATTATACATCCGTCATCGCCACAACAAGATACAATTTTAGTTTTACAGTTAAGACAAGCGGATGAACCGTGGACTTCTATAAACCCTTTAGTGCTTCCGCACATAGGACATCTTACTTTTTTCTTTGCTATTGCCATTTACTTACCCCCTTGATTAATTGTGCGCCCAACAAGGCCCAACATCGACTAAACACTTTGACGGTGCATACTCATACCCCATGATACTATTTACATGGCTACGAGTTATATGTGGGTTGAAATCTCTCCAACCCAACGTAGCCATAAAGTCAACTATCTTGCTTGTTATCTCATGCCTTTGTTCTGCCGACACCGTTGATGGGTGTGCGAAATTGCGTAGGTTTTCAGCAAGATGTTGAGCCAACGCTAAACGCGCTTTGTGTTTAGGATTCTCATGGTAAATAAGAGATTCTAAGCAAGGTGGAATAGGCACTAAATCAGCCGTGCTGATTTCTCCCGTAAACTCCCCTCGCTCTAGTGCTATCTCTTTCTGTGGATTATCTGCAATCCATTGTGTAATGTCGAAATCAGATTCAACAACCATACCTCTAAAGGGGTCAAGAACCTTATACTCTTCAACAGGCACTTCGGGTATTTCAAAACCATGTGGGTCTTGTGCAAACTCATCCGCCGGAAGGTTGACCGCCCACGACTTTCTTTTAGGATTAAAGGTATCAGGAATGCGTGTTAGTTTTTGCGGGTGGCCTACACCATCTAACGTAGGCAAATCACCTGCCATCTGCTTTTGATAGCGCTCAATGTGTTTTGCTACTAGTGTTCCATAGACAGGTTTCTCAAACATTTGATGCACATGAAACCCCCTACCTGTAAACACTAGACGAACATCCCCGTTAAGCCTATTTAGAAGCGTTCTGACGGACTCTTTTACGTCAGATAGGCTACCCCCCTCTTCGGTATCAAAGTCCCACCATGCGCGGTCTATGATAGCGGATTCGGTATCCATTTTCCAAGAGTATACAGGGTGTAGTCTCTCAAAGGAATATAGGCTCGTATAACAAGATGCTTTACCGTTTAATTTATTAACATAATTATTAAAATCACCACGGTTCGCACACACATTACGGCGAAGCCCTATCTCTCTTGGAAAATTCAACAACATATAACTCATTCCTTTGGAAGTTGAACAACAAAACATCGGTTTAGTTTCAGATACTTAATGTAAATTGCTACACCGGCAGCCATGCTTCCTATCATTATAGCAAGAAGCGGTGCTACATCAGTCCATGAGATGTCTATATCCCAATTCATTCTGCCAATATCAATCATTACATTATCACCTCTTGCTGATAGCCACACTCACAGGCAGCGATAGTCACCAATTCCGGTGCTTCTCCTTCTTTGCCTGTGACCCTATATACATCCTCAAAGCCTTCCCATTTATCTTCTGCTCCACACGAAGCACATACTATTATCTTATTCATAACCATTCACCTTCCGTAATATCTCCCGTCAATTCGGCCTCACAACTCAAGCAAAATTCACACCATAAAGGACAGAAATATTCACTCCAATTCATAGGCCATTGTTGGAGTCGCAACTGTGCTATAGTGCTACTTAAACCTTCCGAGAAAGCATTTATACTACGCTTACCAATCGGTTCCATTATTGCGATTCCCTGCTCAGGGCCGAGCCACAGACGCTTTCCTCTTTTATCTGCTTCCTTTAAAAGTGGGTCGCCCTCGTTGTATTCATAGTCAGGAGAAATATATAAAAAGTGAGTGGGTTCTTCGTATCCATCCATGAGAGTCAACATCCTACGATAGTAAAGTAATTCTTTTCTAGTCCTACCTAACTTACCGGTATTCATCTTACCTGTCTTTAATTCGACAATGGCGATTTCCCCACTCTCAAATTTGACTAAACCATCTATTAGACCGACCCAAATAATCTCACCATCCTCATATGTTTCCGGTATCATGTGTTTGACTTCCGCTTCTATGACCTCAAAGCCGCCCATATCGTGTGCTATCTGATGTATCATCAAAGTGAGAGCATCAACCGCAGGGTCATCTTCAACACCAAGTTCTTTTGCCTTAATAGTAGCAGACTCAGGCCCCTCAAGTAAACCAAACTCCATCACTTCGTGAACCAAACCACCACGAATTGCTTCTTCTGTAGGTGGCGTTCTTGGAATATCAGCCACATACTTCCAATAGAATTGTCTTGGACACATCATGTAGGTCATCAAAGATGACTTACTCACACGTAGTGGTCCGTCAAAGGAAGGGTTATATGATGACTCTTCCACGTTCAAACCTCGATGTTCTATATTTGTCATTCATTCCCCATCTGTAGGGTGTGTAGTAGTTTTCTTTTACCTTAACTATACCTTCTTGTCCGCCCATAACTTTAGAAAACTGTAGTTTGTTAGGACAGATAGATGAATCTTTTAATGGTGTTCCGTATCTCTCAATTCCCTGTAGTGTAGCGCCGTTGATAATTTCCTCATAACTCCACAAAGTATCTTTAGGTCTTGTCTTTAGATACTCCCATACTATGGGCATCCAAGCGTAATTCCTACGAAACTTTCTTGCCAT
>TARA_R100000329_G_scaffold57645_2_pt1 | contig 13713 bp, 18 predicted proteins | sample TARA_R100000329 | Tara Oceans TARA_R100000329 (sample SAMEA2620783) | marine metagenome | biome: marine biome (ENVO:00000447); feature: surface water layer (ENVO:00002042); material: "saline water (ENVO:00002010), including plankton (ENVO:xxxxxxxx)" | depth 5 m | reverse complement strand
CCGTAAAGAGTATGAAACACTCTATAGACAAATTCGAAAATTAGTTTATCCAAAGAAGGGAGATGATTTAAGATGACTTGGAAATCTATCATTCGGAAAAGCAATACCTTAACAGTATTCAAGCATGGGTTATCTGTTTCTCCTATGAGAGAAAAACAATTTAGTAGAATGTGTAGAGAGGGCAAAAATCATATTGAAAAGGAACTTGAAAACTTGAATATCAATAGAGATATTCCCCATCAAAGGGGAAATAGGGCAGACGGTTTTGGCTCAAAGGTTAATATTTTAGCATCTGCTACTGCGCTAGCGTTTGGTGGCTATGAGGCTTATGACCGCATGTCGGGAGGAGATGGCCTACCTTCTGAATATCTAGAGTATCACAAAGTTATTCAAAAAATATTTGAGCAAGGAAAACAAATTTGTGCGGAGTCGAAGAAGGGAGATGATTTAAGATGACAGAAGTAAATGATGAAGTAGTTATGCTACTAAAGGAACTTGTTCAAAGAGTTCAACAATTAGAAAAGGTAGCATACGATAATGATAATGTTCTAATGAAGTCGGGATTTGTTGTAACTAACAGTCCGACTCCTACAATGAATAATAAGATTGCATCTTCTTTTTCTATGGATGATGTAAGTTCTATGTCCTTTGATGACATGGCTAAGATAATTAAGAAGGCGGAGGGTTCTAGATGACTTGGGATTATTACGATGACGGAAAAATTTTGAAAGATGAAAAGGCTACGGCTAGGGAAATGTATCCTAGTGTTTCTAGGAAATTTATGGAGGCAGATAATCCCGAATCTCAGAAATTCTTCCATGAACATTTACAAATGTTAGAACGCAAGATGGGAGTTCAAGTAACTCCTACAATTGAGAGAAGGAAAGGTTCCCTTGAACAATTTAATTTTTGGAGAAATGCTTAGGTGATTAGAATGACTTGGGATTATTACGATATTAAAAAGAAAGAAGATTATCTTACTCCTACTAATAGAATCCGAGATTTCGGCGTAATTAGAACAAGGGTGTATAATTCCATCGTTGATATTTCTAGAGATTTTGATTTAGATAAAGAAGAAACTCTTTCTGTTGTAAAGAGAGTTTTAGCACACATGGAAGGAAGAGATAGTCTTTGACAATTATAGAATAGGTGAGTAAAATGCCGGAAAGAATGACAAAAGAAGAAGCAAAAGTTCAGCGAGCAATTAGAGCCGCTAGAATAGCAAAGCAAACTCTACTAGAAGAAACAAGGGATAGAATGCCTTTGGAAGTAGATGAAGATTTAGTTAAGGTTACTAGACCAAAGGCTGAAAATGTTACTATCAAAGTTCCTAATCAAGACAAGGAAGGCTATGGTCTTGCAGGTGTAGAAGAGGAGTATAAAATTAAGAAATCTGATTCTAGATATATGATGTCACCACTTGCTGACATGGATATAGATGAGTTAAGAAATTTAGTCGAAAGAAATCTAGTTAATTTATCTAAACTAGAACTACTTGAAATTTTAGAAAACTATCAAATTGGCGAATTGTGATGCCCTATGCCTGAATCCGGCCTTCTATTTGAGAAGGATAAATCAATCTCAAGTGAAATTCTTTCTCTATTCGAAAAAGCAAGAGTAGCATACCTTTCTGCAAAGAGTGACCCAAAGAACTACGGTTCTCGATGGAGAAAGACTGTAGAAGATATTAGGGATTCTTATGATGATTTGGACTACTTAGGGGGTCAATTGAAAACATATATTTCCGAAGATGTATTATCAAACAAGGAGGCCCTAAATCCCGAAAGCCTCATGGCTACTAAAATATACGAAGGAATCAAAGAAATGCGTTTTGAGTCTGATGAAGTTCAAGACCCATTTGCTAAGAGATTTAAGGGGGATGTTTTAGAGGCACTAATGAATGATGCAGGAGTTATGGTCAAGTTTATCCACTATGCTCTTAGGGCAGATGAAGAAGTATTACCCGATGAACTATATGCAATCAAAGATATAGAAGCAGATGATTTAACAGTTGGTCTAAAGGGTATGGACTTAGACCCAAAGGACATTACTCTCTACATTACTGAACATTATGGTGATGGTAAAGATTCTAAGAAAATAGAAGGTAAGTTCAAGAATGGACTATCAATGCTCAAATTACTTTTCACTTCTAAAAATTCAGAAGAAGATTGGAATAATTTACTAGGCGTAGAATTAAAGAAGGCAGAAAAGTCCGAAGAGGAAAAAGCCGAAATAGATTTCATCATTCCAAATAAGCCAATGTATAGAATATTTGAATTAGACGATATTCTAGAATTACAGGGCTTTACAGGAGAGTATGTTATTCAAGAGAAATATGATGGAATGAGAATACAACTTCACAAGATTGATGGTAAGGTCAAAGTTTACTCCTATAATGAAAAAGACATTACAGATAAGTGCAAAGACCAAGTTGAAATTCTACAGAAGAAACACTTTGGAGATTGTATTCTTGATGGAGAGTTGATTCTATTTGATGGTGATGAAGCCCTACATAGAGCAGATACTATTGCTCATGTTTTCAAAGGCAACTATCCGGAGGCTAGACTTAGAGCGCATGTATTTGACATTATGAGACATGATGATAGAGACATGACACAAGAACCACTTCGAGATAGAATAGATATTCTATTCACAAATTATTCTATGCACAGTGATGAAAAATTAGCATTCCCTTCTAAGAAAGATACTCGAATTGCTGATAACATGAAAGACATGAAAGAGTATAGTGAAGAGATTATGGATATGCCAACGGCAGAAGGGGTAGTCATCAAAGATATTGAATCAACATATTTCATAGGAACTAAAAAGAATCCTAAGTGGATTAAATGGAAGAAGTTTGTAGATTTGGATTTGATTGTATTGGATAAGAAGAAAACTAAATCCAATATGTTCTCCTATACATTAGGTGCGGGGCCTGTAGATGAAGGTCAAGAAATTAATGGTAGAAAATACATGAATGTTGGTAAAGCAAACAATACCAAATTAGATGTTGATATCGGAGAAATTCTAAGAGTAAAGGTAGATGAAGTCAAAGGTTCTGAAGACAAGTTTACCATTTACAATGCAGTTGCTATAGAAATACCGGAAGTTGAAATGCCGGAAAAGGTAGTTACTCTAGAATTACTTTCTAAGGATACCAAACCTAGTTTGAAATTTAAGACTAAGGCTTTGAAAAAGGGTATCCTCATTACAGACCATATTCACGGAGAAGCCATTTTGAAATCTATGGATGGTTTTTCCCTATACGAATTTGAAAGAGATAATCTAATGTCTAAACATGCTATGATGAATTTGGATTCATGGAAGACTGATGCTGAGAATATTATGAAGACTAAACAAAGTGAACTAACAGTAGCAGTATTTCAGAAGTTGAAAGACCAACCATTGACTATCAAAGACTTACACAATTTCTTAGTAAAGGATTACGGTAGACTTTACGATACTATATTAGAAAGCAAAATGGATAGGCTGAAAGATTGGTTTAGCAACAGAGATGGAATTAGTTTTGATTCTAATACTCAGAAGTTTTTTTCCGATGAGGACAAAATAATGATGGAAGAAGAAGAGTCCTATAAAACTCCATCAGAATATAGAAGAGGACAATTCAAAGTTTATTCTAGAAAGGATGATGATTTAAATTTAGTAATCAAACTAAAAGATACCACAATGTCTTGGACTATTGACATTAATTCCGATGACGATATATTCAACTTATTTGGTAAGGCTGGAAAATTCCCTGCTCAAGTTGCAACTACTCCTCCTGTAGATGGAACTGTCGTAGACGAAGGAGAAATAGAACTAGGTGTTCAAAGAGCAGGATATCATGAATATTTCCTAAATGGAAACAAATTTGAAACTAAACTACATGTAAGAGTTGTTCCCGTAGACGAAAAAGAGATGTGGTTAGCATGGACAGGATACAAACAAACTCCTGCTGATAGAGAAGGGGATGAAGGTCTTTGGAATATTAATGAAGATAAGTATTCGAAATTAGTAATAAATCCGGAAAACGAATAAACGCTTAAATACCAAATCTAAAAAACAAGGGGTTGAGGAAAATGGGAAGTGCAGTTATTGCAAAGAGTGATATGGACTTTCACATACTCAAAAGCCAAAGCGATTTAATGATTGGGGGATATGCAAGCATAGAAATCGTTGACAAGCAAAATGATTTAATCACACTCAAAGCACTAGAAGATGCAGTAGAAAAATACATGGAGAATGCAAAGTTTAGAAATGTAATGACAAATCATTCAAATGTGCAAGTTGGAGAAGTAGTAAAATCATACCGAGATAAAAATGGAAAACTATGGAAAACAGAAGTTGATGATGTTGGGTTTTTTGTAGTAATAAAATTAAGAGATGACATAGAAAAGGCAAAAGAAATTGGAAGAGGAATTCGCAAAGGAACATTGAGGTCTTTTAGCATAGGAGGACAGGCATTACAGAAAGTAAAAAAACAACATGCTGAATTAGGTGAATATAGCGAAATCAGTAAGTTGGAATTACATGAAGTAACCATATGCGAAAAGGGCATCAATCCCGAAGCGAAATTTGATATTTTGAAGCAAGATAATGAGGGAAAAATTATGAGTGAAAAACTAGAAAAAGCACTTGGAGAACTTGACACTCTACTAGAGGAAGTCAACTCTTTGAGAAAGGAAGAAGAAATGATGGAGCCTACAGATGAAAAAATGTATGGCGGAAACATGGATAAGAAGGATGAAGAAATGATGGACATGAAGGAAACTATGGACATGAAGGAAACTATGGCAGGAGAATACATGGATGAAGAAGCAAAGGCTCTTGTTCCAACAGTAGACGGAGCCGGAGTAGAAATCGGAGATGTAGCAGACCGTATAGTAATTGACAACGGAAATCCACGCCACCAACCACAAACAGTAGTCAAGTCCTTTGGAAATGACGAAATTTCTTCACTAAACCTTTCTCCGGAGAACATCGAGAAGGCATACCGTGAATTTAGAGCAGAACAACTAGAAAAGATTGCATATGAAAATCTAGCAAAGTCTTTCGAGACAAGATTCAAGAGCGAAGTATCTGCAAGAACAGATATTATCGCAAAGCAAAACTATGACGCAAAGAGCGAAGTCTCCGCACTAAAGGAAGAACTAGCAGAATTGCGAAAGTCCTTTACTGTAGAAAAAGAAACTATTCTCAAATCTCAGCAACCAAAATCTGTTGAACTACCATCTATGGATGAAGTAGCAAATATGTCTTGGGCCGACTTGAACAGGCTTGCTGGAAATTGAGGGGTGATTTAAATGGCAGGATATGTAAACACAATTAGAGACTTAGAAGCACAGACATACGGAATCGGTGGCGCATATGGCGGCAACGACATTCTAAAGCAAGCAGGAGTAGTTCAAGGATTACACACTGCTCACGATATCGCTGATACTGCGGCATCGGGAGTTACAGGAATTAGCACTACAACCGGACTTTACAATGTTCTTTACGGACAAAAAGTTTGGTCTATGTTAAACCGTGAAGTAAACGCACTATCAATGATTTCAAAGAGACCATACACCGCTTCCGGATGGAGAGTTCTAAAGAGCAGACCTTTTGGTGGCTCCGGAAACACTCTAGCAGAAGCAATCGTAAATGATTCAGACCTAGCAAACTCCGGTATTGGAGAAGATGCACCGGCAGCAGACGCTATTGGTGGCGTTCCAGAAAATGCTGGACTATCTACCGCAGCAGACGGTCTAGGTTCTATGGCTCCAACATACGCACAATTGTTTATGAGTCCAAAGACTGTTGCACATCAATTTGATTTCAGCGAATTGGCAATGGAGATGGCAGCAATTGATGACGGTATTGGAGATATCAGAGCGCAACTTCGTGAAGACATGGGAATTGCTCACGCAGAAGCACAGAACATGATGCTACTAATGCCACTAGAGCATTATGGTGAATCAACAAACCAATCTACAGGTCGTCTAGAAAACATCGAGAGAAACTACACTTCTCTAAACAAGATTATTACTAGCCGAGCAGAACTTTTGGCTATTGATGGCGGAGTTATTGCAACCGATACTACAACTGCATCAAACAACTTGGGTAAGATTTTTGGTGATGAGAGATTTAGTGCTGCCTCTTTCCTAGATGCAGAAGTAGACTTTGGAAGCGGATATGCTAGTGGAGATGTTCGTTCACTAACTCTAACACTATTGAATAATATGATTCGCAACCTACGAATTGCTGGCGGTTCTCCAAAGGTTATTCTAACAGGATACGACACTATTCAAGCAGTTGCAGATTTGCTACAGAGCCAAGAAAGATTCATGGACAGAAAGGAAATAGTTCCTACCGTAAATGGTGTTCGTGGAGTAAAGGGCGCAGAAGTTGGATTTAGAGTAGCAACATACTACGATATCCCACTAATTCCTTGTAAGGATATGGCTACTACAGGAAACGCAACCACAAAACTAAGTGACTTGCTATTCCTTGACACAGACCATCTATGGCTATCTGTTATGAAACCTACACAATACTTTGAAGATGGTATTACTAACGGAAACCCATTCGGTGTTGGCCGTCTAGGAAACCAAGCACTTTACCGCACTATTGGTGAAATGGGTTGTTCATTCTTTAAGGGTCAAGGTAAGATTACCAACATTCAGTGAGGTGTTTTAATTGACACACACTGTAACATTGTTGGCTGACCATAAAGGACAGACAAGGCCGAGAGTTTCCGGAGATGAGTATTTCGTAGATGCAGTTATTGACATTACTAGTCACACTGCGGCTGGTGAGGAAGTATCTGCGTCTTCTCTAGGACTTTCTACTATTAATTGCGTAATAATTACAGGACAAGAAAAAGGTATTGGTAACTCAGGATTTTTGGCTACAGTAGAACTATCTACTGCTGGTGCATATGAATCTTCAAGTTCTTTCCAAATAGTCGCTACCGACTTTGATGGAACTAATGCTTCTGCTTCAAATTCTGACGATGTTGGCGCAGTTAGAGTAAGAGTTTACGGAAACCTTTGAGGTGAAATAGTTGGCTAAGATTATTCTTAGTGAGTCTTCTGTAATGGGAAGGTTGAGAGTTGGGCGAGAAGAAATCACAAGAGAAGTTTCTTGTGAAATCTCCGCACTAAAAGGTCTACTTAGAATGGAAGACCCCAACCTTCTCATTACTTTTGAAGAGTCCGATAGGGAAGAATTAGAGAGTCTAGATGATAGACTACTAGTTTTGTCTGCTAGAATTCTAAAACTAGAAGGAGTTCCGACAGGAAAAGAAGTAGCAAGTGCGCTTTTGCCTAAGCCTAAAGTAACTACTAGGGCTAAAAATACTGCTAAGAAAGCAGCAAAGAAGGCAAAAGAAGCAGTAGTTCCAACGAAAACTGAAGAAGTTGTAGAAGAATCTGAAGATTCTGAATGACCAACATCTTCAAGTATCATCGGAACTACGGACATACGGAGAGAATATTATGGTAGACTCTTGTAGGTCAAGCGGAGTATTGACGGCTAGCGCAGTAGTAGCGGCACATCCTTGTAAATTAAAGAGCATACATTTCAGCATTTTTGCCGGTGGGCCGGATGTTGTAACAGTCAAAGTTTTTGACTCAAAAGATTCTACTTTAACAGGAAATACTGAATTGGCTAGGGTAGTTGTTGAAGGGTCGCAATCGGTAAGCAATATAGAATACGATATGCACGGAGTTTTGGCTAGAGAAGGACTTTATCTTGAAATTACAAACAGTGCAGGAAGTCCGGATGGCACTACAAGACATGCAGTTTCCGTAGAATTCAACTGAGGTTTTTACTATGCCAGCACTAGCACACGACACAAGATTAGTTATGACTATCCTATTCGTAGGAACAGTTAGCGGAGCGAATGTTTTCTTTTACGCTAACTATGGAACAAATTTCCCATATACCACTTTGGCACATGCGACTTTATTCGGACTGATAACAGTAGGTTCTATTATGATTCTAAAGGCAATCTTTGATTTAGCCTTAAATGAAAAGATAGAAATGTATCTGTTGGATAGAAGAGTGAGTCACTTTTGGGCACAAAAGAGAAAGGAAGAAGAACAGAAGCAAAAAATCCGAGAAACAATGAAGAATTATACTACAACATATAATACTCAACCACAGTTCGTTTCTCAGATGGAAGCAGAAGGAATAGGAAACGAATTTTTAGCGGCTATTGAACAGTGAGGTGAAACCTTTGGTTTTTACCGGATTCGATGAAAGCGCAATGGCATATGACCTACAGAGAGCGCACTCTGCTGATATTTGGTTTCTAAAATTTAGAGCCTACTTTTGGGGAACTTGTGCCGCTTTGTCGGGTTTTCTAATAGGAAACATACTAGGTGTTTTCGATATTAATATTCTAGGATGGATATTAGAAGTTTGCAGAGATGCTTGGAATCATACCTTTGGGTGATTAAATGTGTCAGTCCTCGCAGGTTTCGCTATTGTAATTACAGAAGCGGCGATTGCTTTTTACAAAAGAATACATGCGATTAATTTTGGAGTTTATGGTGCAACAAAAGTAGGTAAAACTACTTTACATCATCAACTTAGAACTAGGGGAGAAGTTCCCGATATTAAGAAAAGGACTGTTGGCCTACACAGAGGAACTAGAAAAACTATTAAGTTAGATGGTGAGACTCATACTCTCAAGACGGCAGATGTTGGAGGAGAATCTTTCTATTGGAAAGAATGGGTAAAGGATATGCGTCGGCGTAAAGTAAATTACATTATATTTATGATAGACCATAGACATCTAGAAAGTTCTGCTAATTTAGACCACCAACTTGCTTGGAAATTTTTGGTAGATGCAATTTGTTCTTCTACATGGCCCGATGGAAAAAAGAAAAAGGAAGCAGACTATCCTATGGGTATTGGAATTTGGGCAAACAAATATGATTTATGGGGTAAGAAATATTCTCATGAAGGGGAAATACAAGACCATCCTATCTTCGAGCCTTTTAAATATGGGATGCAAAGGTTAAATGACAAAGGCATACCTACTTTCAAGTATATCGTATCGGCTAAATCACAACCCGAAATGGTTTACAGGGGAGTTACAACAATGATAAAGGACTATTGATTACTATGTGGAAAAATGTTCTAAAATCAATCCCAAACTATTACATTGACGATGATGATTGGTTAGACCTTATGCCTAGCGATTTTAATGTAAAGGCATATGACAATGAGCAGTATGAAGAAAAATACGAGCCTAATTATCCACTAATGGTAATACCTAATAAAAGATTTATAGATAAAACTCTAAGAAGCAGATACGATTCTAATATGCAAGAAGAAACAAAAGAATTATTTAGAAATATGAAAGAAATAGAACCTGTTGTAGTGATAGAATTACTAAATAATAATGGTTCTATATTTGATAGAATATTAGTAGCAGGACACCTTCGTTCTCACATAAGAGGACTAGCGGGGCATAAAACTATACCCACTGTCGTTTTAACAATGAAAGAAAGCCAATGGAGAGAGTAAAATGTTTCAACAACCAAGTTTAATAGGACAACCGATGAACACAAATGCGCCATCTGCATTCTTGCCACCACTACAAAGAGCAAGAGCAAGTGGCCCTGTAGAAGAATACAAGTGCATGAATATCAAACCAAAGAAGCAATTGAAGGAATTGACTAAAGTATTAAGTCCGGAAAGAAAATCTTTTTTGAAGATAAAATACGGCTACAAGTTTAATCTCAAAGAACGCTGCGTAGTTTGTGGAACTCACCACATTTGGGAAAGTGGAGACTATATGAGACCACCAATTCCACTAACACATGTCACTAAAGGTAGGCCAATGAGAGGAACTTATTGTCCTAAACATGCCGGTATTCATAGACAAATGGAGATGCTTCAACAACAAATCCTAGCAGAACAACATGGCTTAGAGTTCAAGGCCTTTATTCCTAGAATGCCAAAACTAACTAAGTCCGGCCCACTTACTACCCTAACAAAAGAAGATGTTACTAGTTTGGTTTCTGCCGGATGGCTTATTAAACCGCCCACCTTAGCGGATAATAAGTCGGCTACCAATGAGGCAATTGAGATAGTTGGAGAAATTAATATTTTAACAGATAGGCTAAATCATTTAATGATAAAACAAGGTGTGGTAGTAGAAGGAGATGAGTAATATGTTTGGAACAAGTAATGGCACAGTATTAAATGCAGTTCAACAACAAGGAGACCAACAATTCAAATCAATGAATAATCTATTATCTCTACAAGATAATCATGTAGAAGAATTCTTTCAGTATCATGGTGAGAAGTTCCTAGTTACATTTGAGAAACTAATAGAGGATGTGGTAGAAAGAGTAGTTAGCCAAATGCTAGTAAAGTTGCAATTGGTTCAAGATGATACTACTAAGAGTATTAGAGTTCATCCCGATTCTCTTAGAGAATACGAAAGAATTACTCAAGAAAATATTCAGTTGGATATTATTAATTTGCTAAATTCTGCTATTGATACAGAAGTTATCAATCAAAGAAAGATGGCAAAGCAACAATATCTAGAATCTCAAGGTTTTGGTGGGGGAGGAATGCCTCAACAAATTTCAGCAGGGGCAGCAATAGCGGGAGTTACAGGAAATTCTCAACAATATCAGCAAATGCAGGGTGCTATGAATAATGGAACAGGATATCCTGTTCCTCCAAATGGCACAGACGCATACGGCAGACCATATTGGATAGACCCACAAACAGGACAAACTTTGTATGAACCTCCTAAAAGTGGTCTAGGATTAGGTAGTGCAATTCAAAAAGGTGCGGCTTGGGCAAAATGGCTAATGTGAGGCGGTCAGAATGCCAATCAAAGTAGTAGATGAAGGGCGAATTAGAAATTGGCCCGATGAATATGTTGGAGAATTTCGTAATGCTCTTATCGAAGATAAGGAAGTTAAGATAGATAACATAGTCAACGAATCTACTACTAGTTTAGATATCGAATTTGATATTGAAGATTTTATTACAGAAGGATTAGAAGAAGTTGAAAAATTAAAAGAGATGAAGATTTTTGATATTCTTAAAGAGATTGGAGGAGAGGCTAGAGTTGCTTTAGCACTACTTACTGATAAGCCTAAAATTGCAGCAAATTATGAAGACTATACTTTAGGTGATGTAATAGATGACGATTTCAAAAGAAATCAATTGATTGGATATTCATTTTTTGCCTATGAAAAAGAAGGAGAGACAGAAGAAGGTAGAGGAATCTATAAGCCTATTAGTATTCTTCCGGATACTTTAGACATGGGTAGAAGTAGAGAAAGAAACATAAAAGGAATACCGGATTTAGATTGGCAAGACATTAGTTTTACAAATGAAAGTGAAAAGGCAATAGATGAAATGGAAGGATTTAGAACTAAACTTTCTACTATGAAGGATGTAGACCCCGAATATCAAAAAATTGTAGAAGAAGAACTGAAAAGTATTCCTACAATGCTAGAAGTAGGGGATATGGAAGAAATTCAGAAAAAGCATATTCTGAAATATTATGATAGTGTTGAAATGGTTCCCGTTAGTGAACCACCCGTAAAAATGACAAAAAAGATAGACTTCGATAAAGATGGAAGTTTCAAAGAAAAAATTGCAAGAATCGTTGCAGGAAACCTAAATCCTTCTATTTTAGGAGAGATTTCTATTACTATTAACAATATAGTAAATGATGAAAATTCATTCAGTGCGGATTTAACTATTATACAAGAACAAGATGCTAGATTAGAAATTAGACCTTTTGGTGGAGGATTTAGAAGAACTGTTTCGGGTGCTATGTCTGATGCCGAATTTAAAACCTATATCAATAAAAATAAAAACACCATACAAATAGATAAAGATAGAACCTTAGAGGACATATTAAATTTAGTAGAATTAGATACTATATTCGAATATGCCAATGCTGATTCTGAGAAGAGAGAAAAAATAGTATTAGATTCGGGCGTAGATAATAAACTTCTAGATACAATAGCCGGAACTATAAATAGAATCAAAGAACAGATAGTGGGCGGAGCAGGAAAAGTTCCTACTAAAACTCTAGCCGGATATAGAGCAAATATCAAAATGGATGATATCCTACAAGACATAGAAGAAAGATATGTCAATCTAGAAGACGATATCGCAAATGCAAAAGATTTGATAGGAGTTGAAGATTAATGCCAACCGTATTTTCCCCTAGTGACTATACTTCTATCAATCCGGACTATTCCGCAGGAAGAGGGTTCTATACTGACATTAGTGCAATTTCAGACCTTCTGCAAATTCCTGCTTTTACCGCATCTACAAATCCTACCAATGCTCAAGTTGGTTCTATAATTAAAAGAGTAGAAGGTATGATTGATGATAAAGTAAAAAGGTCATATCGCCCTATTCGACACGAAACAGAATTCCATGATTTTCATTTTGGTAGACATCCAGCAGATTCTTATTACGGTGGTTATGTAGGATTTGTTCAGTTACAACATATGAAGGTTAGAAAAATTGTAAGTCTTCAAGTGTGGCAAGGAAACTCATACAAAGAGTTGGCTTCTGCTCAGTCGAGTATCATTTTGAGTGAAGATAATTATGGAGACCTACATCAAATTATTTTGAGTCTACCGGATGGAACAGAATTTATTTTAGAGTCTAGCACTAATGTTGGAACTTCTTTAGTTGATTCTAAATTCAATAATAGGTTTGGTTCTAAAACTACTGCAAAAGAAATTATTGCTTTGACCAACGAACAATTTCCATCTAATACTTCTACATTTACAGGAGCAGATAATAAGAAAAGTTTGACAGAAAATGGAGGAACTAACTTTAATGTTTCAGACTTTTTCTATGCTGCTAGTGACTTAAACAATGGAAGAAAAATAAACATCTCTAGTTTATTGATGGGAGAAGATGGTTCTGATTGCACTCTAAAAGTTTCTATTCAACAATCCTGTACTGCGGCAAGTGGGGATGCTACTTTAACTGTGGCAGATTCTTCTAAATTGACAGTGGGAATGGTAGTGACAGGAACTCATATTGCAGCAGGAACCACTACTATTACTTCTATTACAGATTCTACTACAGTTGAATTAAGTGGAACTTCTACGGGAAGCGGAAGCACTACTGTAACATTTACTTCTACTGAAACAATTCCTAAAGTTTGCGATATTGAGGCTTTTACAGATAAGCAGGACATGAAAAGGATTGGAAGTTTTTGGAAGATAGGGAATGAAGGTAGGCTATTTTTCCTACAAGATTTCCCTTACCACACCAACAATTCTGTAATTGTTTCTTATATCGCAGGGGATAAGAGAGTTCCTTCTGCTATACATGAAGCGGCTACAAAATTAGTGGCGGCAGAAATACTGAGACATGATGACCAAACTATTCTTATTGCTGAGACAGGGGCTAATATTACCACTAAGGAAAAGTATGATATTCTCAAGAAAGAGGCTATGGAAATACTAGATGGTAAGAAAGATATTGTCTATATTATTGAGTGATTAGTATGCGGGAAACAATATCCAAAAGAAAGTTTATTTCCGAAGAGGAAAAAAATAAGATTAGAGAGGTTTCCGATGATAAGAGACTTACTAGAAAGGCAAAACAGTTGAATGCTATGGTTAAAAACAGTGGGCCTTTTTCTGAACCTGTTATTAACTTAGTCAATAGAGATGAGGAGACTAGAAAACTTTTCGTTGCTAAACTACTAGAAGA
>TARA_R100000329_G_scaffold129472_1_pt1 | contig 13713 bp, 16 predicted proteins | sample TARA_R100000329 | Tara Oceans TARA_R100000329 (sample SAMEA2620783) | marine metagenome | biome: marine biome (ENVO:00000447); feature: surface water layer (ENVO:00002042); material: "saline water (ENVO:00002010), including plankton (ENVO:xxxxxxxx)" | depth 5 m | reverse complement strand
TCAAAATCATATGAACTAGCAAATAAGAAATATGTAGATGATAATGCAGGTGGTACGGATACTTGGACTTTCCAAACAGGTGCAAGATGGCAATCTAGACAAAATAATTGGTATTTCGCTAATTCAGGTTATGGTTTTAATTTTTACATTTGGTCTACAAGTTTATCATCTACTAGTCTTCCTACAGAATGGGCTGACAATAGAAATCCTAACATAATAGTGCCTAAAAATTTAACTTTTAAATCCTACAAAGCTAGAGGATATTTTAGTAGTAGTCAAACTTATCAATTAGCTTTATTGACTGGAACACCAAGTTATGGAAGTGCTGGAAATACTTATTTATCACAAGTAGGATCAACTCAATCATTAAATGCTACAGCTAATATACAAAATGAAATTGGCGAAGATGGCTTATCAGTATCAATGGCAGCTGGTGATATGCTTTTACCAGCTTTTAGAAGAACAACTGCTGACACAACAGCTAATTATTATTTTTACTTTAATTTAACATTGGTAGGAGAATATACTTAATGGATAAAATAACAGTTGAAGATGAACAATATCAAGATGATGAGCGTGGTTTATTGCTTTTAGAATTAAAAAATAAAATTAATGAAATTATAGATTGGATTAATTCACAATGAGTTTTACAAATAAAACAATAGCAAATACATATAAAGATATATTGCAAATTGACAATAGTAATAATGGTATGTCTACTAGTACAAAATTTATTAAAAGTGGAGATGGTACAAGTTCTTGTACTAGTATATCAGATGATAGCTTAGCAGTAAAACCACAAAATGATGAAAATACAGATGTATTTACTGTTAAATCTAAAAGCAACGCAACTTTATTAAAAGTTGACTCATCTAATACAATTGTACAAGCATTAGGTCAATATGTAAATACTAATGTACAAAGCTTTGGAATAGGTTCTGTAAATTCTAATCCATCTACTGATAATTGGACTATGCTAGGTAAAGATATGGGTGGACATAGATTTAATTCTGTGCCTATAACTATGGGTTCAGGCGGTACACCTGCTACAACTTATGATGTATCTGGTGGAAATGTAGCTAGTAATTTAGTGCAATCAATATGGTATTTACCATTTAATATTACAATAGATAGTGTTCATGTTTGGCAAGGAGCTGATGCTAGTTCAGGTGACGATGTTGATTATAGTGTGATGAGTTATGCAATATCTACAGCAACTGATGCTACAGGTGGTGATTTAAGTGATGGTGTTCAGGTTGCAGTTTCGCCATCAACGCTTGATCCTGCTGGATATGATAGAGCAATATATCAAAGTTTAACAGTAAGTAGTGCAAATGTTAATAGTGGCAGAGCTTTAGTAGCTCTTATGAAGCCAGGTTCAAATAATAGTGATTTTACAGTTTCAATGCAGGTGGTATATCACTTGCGTAGTGCATAAATTAAGGAGAAATAATTATGAGTTACGGTGGTGGTGACCCTTCAACAGATGCAGTATTTGGTACTCCAGTATTAGCTGTGTCAGGAGGTGTAGATAAGACTAAGCCTTTAACAAAAAGCAAAAAAGGAATATCATATTCAGCAACAGCAAATACATTAGTATTAGATATTTCAAAAAGTATTGATGCTAGTACTGTTCAAACTTCTGATATAAGAGCTTTGAATATTAAAAATACAGGCAATATACCAACTTTTATTATGTTAGCATATCAAAATTGGACAGACGCTACAACTCAAACAGCGAATGCTTATCATGTACATTATATGTTAAAACCAGATGAAGAAATTTTCTTACCTTCTATAAGAGGTATTATAAGCGATCAGGATACTACTCCATATGCTGGAACAGCTATAGATAATGGTGTTCCAACTGCGGCAATGCATTTAGATTCTACAGCAAATGTAGATGATGCTACTGAAAATGGAGTTATTAACAGTACTAGTTTGACTACTTTATATTTAGAACCTTATACATCAGCAGCTAATTGCACAGCAAATTTATTTAGAGTAGGTGATTTAATAAGAATAGATAATGAAATTATGAAAGTAACTGCTATAGGAGATAAATCAGATTTAGCAAATAACTTTTTAACAGTTGAAAGAGGTGTGAGTGGATCAACTGCTGCTACAGGTGCAGCAGATGGTGATCCTGTAAGTTTTGCATTTTTTAATGAGTATCATAATTTTGATAAATATTCTGTGCCACAGACAGATGCAAGTGGTAAATTTAAATGCACAAATTTATTTGGCAAAGGAAGGGCGTTGACAGGTGTTCAAGGAATAGTTCCTGGAAGTTTTTCATTGCAATTTTATGAATCTGGCTATCAAGAGTTAGGATTGTCAGGTATAACTTCAAACACAAATTCAGGTTTAGCAGCAGGAACATCTTATGAGTTTGATATAACTGTAGATGGTGGCACTACTTTTAGTAACTTAACTTTTACAACAGATACAACAAATGTAAACTTTGGAGGAGCATCTGGAGTAATAAGTAAGATTCAAGCTGCTTTAGATGCACAGTTTTACACAGCAGGTAATTTATTTGAAAAGAAAGTCATTGTTCAAATAGTCGATGGCGACATAAGATTTACATCTGGATCACATTTAAGCACATCAGCTATAGCTTTAGGTGCAGGTTCTACTGGTACTGCTGAGTTTTTTGGTACAGGCAGAATACCAGCGGCACCAGGTGCAGCAACAGCTGTGGCAGCTAAATTAGAAACTTTAGAAGTGTATGATCCAGTTACTTATGCAACATCATTTAGAGATGAATTATTGGTATATGATGATGGTAATGGAAATTTATTTGGAAAAGCTACAGGTACAATAAACTATGAAACTGGTGCAATTAATATGACTGGATGCCCACCTAACGCTGAATTTGTTTTTAGTGTACTTCATAGCTCAGCTTTTTCAGGTAAACAAGATGCAACAGAAAGTGCAAAAAAGAATAGTTTACAAGCAGTATACGCAAATATACCTTCTCAGAAATGGGCAGGTGAAATTGAAATAGAAACATTTTAAAATAAGGAGAATAGATATGCCAGGACATTATGGAAAAAAAATGAAAAAAGTTAAAAAAAAGAAAAAAGGAATGAAAAAGAAGAAGTGAAATGGCTAAAAATCTTAAAGGGATAAGTTTGAAAGGTCTTTCAAAAAGCCAAAAAAGTTTAATGTCTAAACATAAAACTCATCATACAAAAGCTCATTTAAAAAAAATGGCTGTTGAAATGAGAAAGGGAAAGACATTTAAACAATCACATAGAATAGCTATGAGAAAGACTGGTAGATAAATGGCTAAGTATAGAGGCAGAACAGTTCGTCTAAACAAACCATCAAGAATAACAAAAGGTCAACCAGGTTATGGTAGAAAAAAGTTTAAAGTTTTTGTCAAGTCTGGTAGTAAAGTAAAAAAGGTTATGTTTGGCGATCCTAATATGAGAATTAAGAAGTCTAGCCCTGCTAGAAGAAAATCTTTTAGGGCTAGGCATAAATGCTCTACAGCTAAAGACAAGACTACAGCTAGATATTGGTCTTGCAAAAAATGGTAATTTATGGCTAGAAAAAAGAGAAAAAGCACAGTTAATAAAGCTGGTAATTATACAAAGCCTACGCTAAGAAGAAGATTGTTTTATAGAATTAAAGCAGGTTCTAAGGGTGGTAGAGCTGGTCAATGGAGTGCAAGAAAAGCACAAATGTTAGCTCGTGCTTATAAAAAAGCAGGTGGAGGTTACAAGAAATAATGGCATTAAAAAAATCACAAAAGTCATTAAAAAAGTGGACTGCACAAAAATGGGATTACTTAAGCTCTAAAGACAAAAAGAAGCCTAGAAGTAAGCGTGGTAGATATTTACCAGCATCAGTTAGAAAATCTATGACTGCTAGTCAAAAAGCTTATGAGAATAGAAAGAAAAGAGCTGCTTCTAAAAAAGGAAAGCAAAGAGCTAAATATTCAAAGTCTACAAGAAGAAGGATGCGAGGTAAATAATGGCAATATCAAGTACAATAGAATACTGCACAGACTCAGATGTTTATCAGGTATATCCTGGTATAAATGCAGTAGATGGTAAAACAAGATTATATGGAACTTGGGTAGCTCATGGATCAACAGCTAATTTATATGAAATGTATAATACAGGGTATGTAGATGTATTATATAAAGATGGTCAAGATTTAGGTAGTGAGCATACAACTACGCCTGGTTCAGATAATCAATGGTTATATGTAGAGGCTGATGATAAAATACAATTATTTTTACAAAGCACAGATGTAGCTACTTTAAATGCTTCTATATGGGAAGCAGGTGTAGATTTTCAAACTTTATTACAAAATGCTAGAAGAAACGCATCAAGATATTTAGAGTCAAGAATTGACTATAGAACAGCTAAGGAGATTTCTAAAGATAGAGAGGGTAATTATCCTTTTGTAGTAATAAGATGCACAGCTCTTATAGCAGCTGTTTTATTAATAAAAGCTCACACAACTCCAGAAGAGGGTGGTATAGTTGATACTTTTGAAGAAGAAATAGATAATATTATTGATGGTATAAATACAGGTAAAATTACTCTTACCCATCAAGTGACTATGGATTCTAGTAAAGGTGTAATTAGAGATATTGTGTACACTCAAGGGACATCTCCAAATACAGGATTAAGACCAATAGAATTAAGAGGCAGAGCATTATCTTTGAGGGGTTATGATTTAATAAAATTAAAAGTTATTGCAGGTGGTGTATTAGGCACAGCAACTTACTCTGTATTTGTTAAGGATGGTAACAAATTAAAAAGTACTGAAGTATTAACAGCAGAAAAAATTAATGGTGATTTCCAAGATTTAGCTTATGGATTAGAGGTAAGATTTGCTGGTGGTACAGATGCCTCTGTTGCTACAGCTGATGATGAGTTTGAAATAGAAGTTTATAGTTCAGGTATGGATGCTACTGTATCAGAAGTTAATACAATGACACAAACAAGGGGTGGATATGGCATTGCAGTTAAACGCAGCCTCAGGATATGATGATGTATATTGGACTAATGTATTAAAGAAAGTTCAAACTGTTATACAAGATTCTACAAGTTACGGAAATATATATATTGCACCACAAGTTCAAAATACAGCAGCTCAATCAATACGAATATGGAGTACTAATTCATTTTCTGTAACATTAAAAGAAACAGAGTGGACTAGATTATATGAAGTTAATATATGTTTATATATGATAACACAAAATAGATCAGAAAGATTTTACAAAACATTTTATGAGCAATCTGAAATCCTATATCAAATTATGGTAAATAATGATTCTGTAGATGGTGCATTGGGTTGGTATAATGGTCAAGTAGATGATATAATTTATAATGACTTAAACGAAATAGAGTTTGCAGTAGATGGATTAAATAAAGCGAGTTTTAATTTTTCTTGTTATGTTACAAGAGCAACCACAGGGACTATTATTTTATAATGGCAACGCTACAAAAAAATTATGATTATAGTAATGTTTTATGGGAAGAGATTTATCAAAGAATTAAAACCATAATAAGAGATGAATATAATGTATCTCCATATATTTCTCCAGAGTTAAACACTAAAATAAATTCTCCATTTAGAATTTGGTCTGATTTAGAGGGTACTGAAAGTTTATTTGTTGGTGGTTGGCATAAGATGTATACAATTAGTATAAATCAGTATTTTAAAAAAGAAGATAGTGAGAGATTTTATCAAAGGCTTTACCAAGACTCTGAAAGATTGTATCAGTTGTTTTTTAACAACCAAGGTACGCAAGAAGCAGAGCTTTTAGGTTTTTTTGATGGTAAGCCTCAAGAAGTTAGTATTAGCGAAGAAGATGAGTATTTTAGAGTTGAAGTTATTTTTACTTGCAATGTATTTAGGCATGATGATGCTATATATGTTGAAACTTCACCAGCTTCTATCAGAGCAGCAATTAGAGCAATAGAACCATCATATAATTTCTGGTCATTAAGTTTTGATGGCACAGATGACGAAATAAATATAGGTTTAGAAAGTTTGTCAGCAGGGTCTTCATTTACATTTTCTGCGTGGATAAATGGTGATGATTTTGCATCTACAGACAAAACTATCATATCTAATGGGCAACTAACAAATCATAGGTTATTTTCAATAGAGGGTGGCAAATTGTTTTTGCAGATATATAATGGTGGATATACAGGAGATAATGTAACCAAAGCAAAGGCGTCTACAGCTTTTAGTACAAATGTTTGGTATAATGCAGTATGTACTTTTGATGGTAGTAATATTAAATTATATATTAATGGCGTTGAAGAAACGACAACTGTAGATGGTGCAGGTAGTACAGGTAATGTAAGCAATACAACAACAATAGGATATTTATTAAGAAGTACAAAAGAATCTTTTTTTAATGGTCAGATGTCAGAAGTTGCAATATTTAATACTGCATTATCGTCATCTACGATTCAAACAATGTATAATAATGGTACTCCAATTTTATTAACTAGAAATCAAGGTAGTTATAATTCTAGTGGTAATTTAGTAGCGTATTATAGAATGGGTAGTGGCGATAGTGATGATAAGTCTACCAATGGATTAATAGCTGACCAAGTTGATACTAGTGTTAGTAGTAATATATTGACTGATTATAATATGGCAACAGATACATGGACAGTCGTTAATTTTACTTATGATGCAACAAATGATGGATATAGGTATGATGATAATACTACAGGGCGTATTGGAACAACTCCTACAGGTGGTTCAGATACTATTTCTTTATCACCTGGAACATATAAAATTCAATTTACATTATTAGATGGCTCAGTAGCTAATGGAGATTGTAGATTACTTTTTAGAACAAGAGAGCCAGACCCAGATCATAATACTACACATACTTTGTTAAGTGCAGCAACATACTTATCTTCACCTAACGGAACTACATATACTAGATATGCTTTTTTACCAGCGACATCTGATGAATTAGAAATCTACGCATATCATCCACAATCAGACGATTTTTTAATTAAAGATATTTTATTATTTAAAGTAGGTGGTAATGGTGGTATATTAAATAATTTTGACGGTTTAGATTTTAAAACCAATGTGCCACAAATATATGATAAAGCATTATTTTCAAATTCATTGGCTTTTGATGGTACAGATGAATATATGGATGTATTAGATTTTAGTTATGATGTATATAATAGTGGAGATACACAGCCATTTAGTATCTCCATATGGTTTAAAAAACAAGCTAATTTAACATCTGATGATAATGCTAAAGGTGCAATTTTGTATGATGATGGCTTTCAAATGGGTTTAAGAATTACTTATCAATCATCAACAAATCAAATAAGAATACACGGTCAAACTGGCGGCATAGGCGAAAGCAATCATGGAAATGGATGGGATTTTTACACAAGCTATGATTCAAATTGGCATCATGTAGTTTGGACAGTTGAAAAAAATGCTACCAACTACGCAAAAAACTCATTATATCTTGATGGTGTACAAGTGCAAATAAGAAATGGTGATGGGGGAACAAGTGGTGCAAATAGAGGTACTGGTACATTTAATTCTGGAACTGGTTTGTGGGAGGGCAATGTTAACTTTGATGAGCAAACTAGTCAACAGTTATATAGAACCACATCTACATTGCAAATTGTAAGTAATGATCAAACAACAAATGCTTATTCTAAATTTGGAAATACTATAAGAATTGGTAGAGATAGAGCACTTTCAAGCTATTTTCATGGCTCTATGGCAGATTTAGCTTTCTTTACAACTACTTTAGATTCTTCTAATGTAGCTGCAATTTATAATTCTGGCAAACCTATAGATTTAACTTGCGATGCAGGTAATTATAATAACGCTAATAATCTTAAAGCTTATTGGAAAATGGGTGATGGGTATTTAGATCAGCTACCATCATTATCACCTGGATTAATTATAGATCAAGTTTCACCAATCATAGGGGAAGAATTGGTAGTAGATAATCCTTATGTGGCAGATTATTATCAATTATATACTAATAATACAATTTCAACTATTAGTGGTCGTTCTGTTACAATTAATTTTGTAGATGACAATGCAGGTGTAAAAATTTATTTAAATAATACAGTTTATTCTAATGCTACAGGAATATTAAAAAGTAATCCTATAGATAATGAATTGTATTTAGTTTCTATTGATGTAGTTTCAGATGGAACTGGGCAGTTATTTTTGCAAAATGTTGCAGCTGGTAATGTATATTCACAAGTTTCAGGCTCTGGAACGCATAAATTTTTATTCAAAGAAAAACCAAGTGCTTCTGCAACTATTAGAATAATAAATTTTAGTGCAGGTGACGGTACATTTATGACTTGGAGTAATATATCTGTTAAAAAAGTAGAAGGTTATCCAGCATTTACTCAAAACATGAACGCATCAGCACAATCAATTAGCGTACCAACATAGGAGAAAAGTATGGCATTTGAAAATAGAAAATGGGTTATAATTACTCTTGCAGATTACACAGAAGAAGAATTAGAAAAACTAGTGGGTTATGCAATACAAAGTAGTGTAAATTCCCTACGGAAGAGTATAGACTCTACTAAGGCGATACTAAAATGGGATGGCGATACGCCTTCTGTTTTTGAAGGTATGACCGCCTATAAACATAGTGAAATTTTAACAATATTAGCAACAGAAGAATGGACAGCAAATGAAGATTAAAGGATTTACAAATAAATTATATAGATTAAATTCAAATTCTATTAAATGTAGTGTATCAAACTTTGAAAAGCTTAAAGATGGAAAAGTTGTTGATATACAAAAAGAAGAGGCAGAACAACTAATTAATATGGGTTTTGCAGAGAAATTAACAGAAGTTAAAAAAGGAGATAAATAATGGCTGATACAAGAGTAGTCCCTGTAAGTGCTGTTAAATATGGATTAAAAGCAGAAACATCTAGCAATGGATTTGGCGGTGGACTTGATACGACTGGAGCTGACAGTACTGCTTATTTAACACAGCCAGTTGTACAGGCACAAAAACCAGTTTTTAATATAAATAGAGAATCAAGATTGTTATCTGGAAGAGGTACAGTAAAGAATGCGGCAGACACAGTTATTAATACTAGAGGTGGTACTGTTACAATGCCTTTTGAAATGTTAGCAACACCAAGAACTTTGGCTCAACACGCACTTTTAGTGGGGCAAGAAAGTGGAGTTTCTGGAAGCATAATACATGAAATGGAAATAGACGGAACTTCAAATGCTACATCAATAGGCGGAACTATATCATCTGGTTTTCCACATAGTTGCAATTTGGCTTATTATCCAGCTGCTGGAGAAGGTATTAAGGTGACTGGTGTAGTTTGTTCTGATTTAACAATATCTGGCGATGTAGCTGCAAATAACGGTCTTATAAGTATAAGTGGTAATTATTTTAGTGGATTTTCAAATCCAATATCAACAGGAACTTGTTTAGAGCAAACATTCGATGGTACTTGGGTTGCAGCAGAAACTACTTATTTTAATATGATGGATATGGATACTAGAACACTTGATGTTGAAGGTAATGCTGCTCAAGCATTTATTTTAAAATCATTTAATTTTAACATATCTAATGGTGTAAATAGAGTTGGATTTAACGGTAATGGTGATGCTGAGCTTTATGCATTCCCAGAATACGCTGTAACAGGTGAGCTTGTAATTAAATATGATGATGTATTTGATTATGGTGCAGGTAATAATGTTGTTCAAGACTTTTTAGATGGCGATACAATGTCATTAGTAATGAAAATAGGTGACGGAACTTTAAGTTCTGATGGTGAGATGCACATTGCTGCTGAATTGCAATATACTGGCGATCCTGGCTTAGATTTGTCAGAGAGTGGATTATTCCATACTCTACCTTTTGAATGTGTTTTAAATGGCTCTACTGAAGCTTTTAAATTAGAAACATTTAAAAATGAAGCTGTAACTACTTGGTAAAAAAAAAGAGGATAAATGAAAGAAGTTAAACTTAAAAAAGGAAAAAAAGTTAAATTAAAAGAGTTGTCTTTAGATGATAGAGATTACTTATTAGATAACACAGAATATGTTATGGATGATGGTGAGGTAAAGCAAGTTAAAATGATGCATTCTACTCTCACCAAATATCTAAGAACAGGTATAGATGGCGATACTTCTGATAAAGCTTTAATTAGTTTTAGTTTTGAAGATAAAGTTGAAATATTTAAAGCTATACAAGGGAATATGTTGTTGGGGGAAGAGAAGCCCTCAAGCTAACGCTAAATGTATTAAATGACGGTTGGTGCGAGGGTTGCAACTTTCATCATTTTCCTTATAAAGCAATGCCACCTATAAGCGGAAGTAGTGCTATGTTATTTGAGTCTACTGAAGATGTATGGGATATTATAAGCGTGTTAATACAAGAAGTAAAAAAACATAATAATAATGGTAAGAATTTTGATATTGCAAAGTCTATTAATATACAAATACCTTTTTTTGCTTGTAAAAACATATTTTATTCCAACCAATTTCAAAAAGATATTCAAAGATATATTTATTGTCAAGATTTTAATACAAATCCATACGATGGCTCTTATGGGAGTCAACCAGTTAAATGGATAGAAAAAGCATTTATAATAAAGAATGCTTTAGCAAAACTTAATAAGGATAAAATAGAAGATGGCAAGAGCAGATAATGTAGTAACAATAAATTTTAGAGCTACAGGCGACAAAACTTTAAGATCATCAATAAATCTTTTAAATAAAGCCATACAGAGTTTAGAGAATAAATCTAAATCTTTGGGTGATCAAGGTGATAATTTAAGAAATAAAAATAGAATACTTAGTCAATCTTTTGCTACTCTAAGATCAAATATGCTTCTTTATCAATTTGCTATGGGTCTTGGTATTAGGCAATTAATATTATTTACAAAAGAAGCTGCTAAAATTCAAACCATGGAAACAGCTTTTTCTAATTTATCTGGCGGAACATTAGAAGCATCAGTAGCTATGGAAAAATTACAAGAAGCAACTGATGGGACTATGACCCAATTTGATCTTCTCCAACAGGCAAATAACGCTATGATATTAGGCGTTACAACTAACTCTGATGAAATGGGAAGAATGTTTGATATGGCACAAAGACTTGGTGCTGCACTTGGTAAAGATACTAGACAATCTATTGAATCTTTAATTACTGGTATGGGTAGACAATCTAAATTAATGTTAGATAATATTGGAATTATGGTTGATACTAACAAGGCTTATAAAGACTTTGCTGCTGCTAATAAAACATCAGTTGATGCTTTGACTGATTCTCAAAGAAAACAAGCATTTATGAATGCTACTTTAGATGCTGGTCAGAGAAAATTAGATAGATTGGGTAAAGAGGTTTTATCTGCTGATGCACATTTTCAAAGATTTGCTGTTGCTAGTTCAGAATTGGCTAACGATATAGGAGAATCTTTATTGCCTTTAGTAGAACCATTAGCAGATGCTATGGTAGCTCTAAGCAAAGCTGTTGATCCAGCAGTATTAAAAAGATTTGCAACATCAGTTCTTCTTACTGCTTCTGCACTTGGTATAGCAAAAGTTGCAACTATGGGTTTTCTTAATGCAAGTTTAGCTTTATATGGTTCTTTATTGACACTAAGAACATTAATGTTGACTCATCCAGTAACATTTATAGCTGGAGCTATGACAACAGCTATTGCTGGTGTTTTAAGTTACTTTGATGCTTTTGAAGATGGTAACAAAGTAACAGCTGAATCTATAGAAAAACAAATAAAACTAGAGCAATCTGTACAAAATTCTAAAAATGCATTTGAAGCTGCTAAAAAAGCATATAATGAGTCAGGTATACTACAAATAAAGCTAAGTGAAGCTTTAGGAGATTTGACTGCAAATCAAGCAAAACAAGCTATAATTGAAGAAAAAAGATCAATACTTACAAAAGAATTAAATGATTTGGACAAAAATTCTATGGAAGGCAAAGCTAGGTTAATGGAAATTAATAATGCTCTTGTAGAATTAGAAATTCAAGACATTAATTTAACAAAAGATATTTTAAAAGCTACAAATGATGAGATAGATTCAAATAAAAAAAGAATAAATCAAAAAATAGAATTGCAAAATAAATTAGAAGAAGAAATATTATTATTAGAAGCTAGAAATTTGCATTTTGATGATGATATAAAGTTTGCTGAAGCAGAGATTGCTATAATGCAAAGACAGATGTCTTTAATGACAGATGCTTTAGATATTAAAAAAATACAATTAGAAATAGATTTAAAACAAAAAGAAATCGATAAAGCAAAAAATGAAATATTGAGTGAGCAAAATGAGCTTACAAAAGCATTAAAAGGCAGTTTTAATTCATTGTCTAATACATTAGTAGAAGCAGCTGTGAATGGTAGGCATATGGGCGATGCTATAAGTGGTGCGTTAAAAAAAATAGCTACACAAATAGCAGTTAAAGGTGCTGTATTTGGGCTGATTAATGTTTTAACTGGAGGTGGAGCAGGAGCTTTATTAGGTGGATTTGGAAGTTTTGCTTTTGGAGGCATAGCACATTCTGGTGGATTAATTCAAAATAACAGAATACAAAAATTTGCAAATGGTGGTGTTGTTGAGGGCGAAGATAATGTGCCTATATTAGCACAAAATGGTGAGTTTGTTATGAGTAGAAGTGCAGTAGAGTCTGTAGGTATAGAAACTATGAATAGGATTAATCAAACTGGCAATGCAGGTGTAACTGTTAATGTCACAGGCAATGTTATGTCACAAGACTATGTAGAAGGTGAATTAGCAGAATTGATTTCAGAAGCTGTAAGAAAAGGTACGAATTACGGTTTATAATGTTAATTTCTGAAAAATTTCAAAACGATACACAATCTGTAACTACTAATGTTATTCCTATAATATTGATACAAAAAGAAGATTTTAATATTGGCGTAAGTACTCAACAATTTACATTGCAAAATAATGATGTAGATATATTTTTCGAGCCATTGCTATTAAATATTCCTAGAATAAATGAAAAAACAGACATAAAAGATAGAAAATATACAATTTCTTCTGTAAATATTAGTTTGTCTAATATAGAATATTTAGGAATACGATTAAGTGACAGTTTTTCAAATTTAATCAACTCAGAAGTAAGTATATATTATAAAACTCAATCATGCCAATCAGTTCAGGATTGTTTAAAAGTTTATAGTGGAAAAGTTATTAGCGTAAAATATAATGAAACTAAGCTAGACTTATCTATTGAAGACGCTTCACAAGCCAAAATAAGTAAAGAAATTCCTCTAAATCAAATTCCAGATGAAAATTATATTGATGAAGATTATAGATTAACTCCTATCCCTATAGTTTATGGCTTTGTTGACAAATCTCCTTTAGCCAAATATGCTAAAAAAATAGATGTAATTAATGACAGTAATTTGGATGAGTATGCACAAAAAGTATATTTTTTAGCTGACAATATAGAGTCAGATATAACTCAAGACACAGTTAATATTCATGGATATGAAAATACAGTTACTCCAAGAGTTAAATATAATTTTGGTTCTAGTCCTAATTCAGATGATAGATATGTAACGCCTTTAATAATTTTTGATGGTGGTTATGCTAATATTGTTAATTTTGAACCAAATTTAAACGAAGATGAATCAACTAATACAGTATTTATTGAAAATAAAGTTTTATATATAGAAAAAAAATATGAAA
>TARA_R100000329_G_scaffold54831_1_pt1 | contig 13729 bp, 21 predicted proteins | sample TARA_R100000329 | Tara Oceans TARA_R100000329 (sample SAMEA2620783) | marine metagenome | biome: marine biome (ENVO:00000447); feature: surface water layer (ENVO:00002042); material: "saline water (ENVO:00002010), including plankton (ENVO:xxxxxxxx)" | depth 5 m | reverse complement strand
GAAGGGAGTTCTAATGACAGAAATAATTTTAGTTTTAACAGTATCTATAACTTCTATTGGTCTTTTAGTATGGCTAGCTGTTATGGGTACAAGATTTTTTAAATACTTCGGCGAAGTAGTACAGGAGATTTTAGATGAGCAGAAAAAGAATCAATAGATGTGTTGAGTGCAATGCGCCACTTAAACACATAGCAAATAATAAATGGATGTGTGATCAATCACCGAGTAATTGTAGTATGTCTATAAAAGTTATATTTTTAGACAATCCGGAAAAAAAAGATGAAGAAGAGTGACCCGCCGTGTCCTGTATGCAACCATACATTAATGGAAAGACACGCGGGATTATATTGCTATAATTACAAATGTCCGCAATTTAATCAAAAGGTGGTGGCGTGCTGTGAAGGAGGACAATGCTGAAAAGATTTATGTGTATTTCGCCTGTTTTAATGACAGCGAAGTATGTCCTACTATATCAAATTGTATTTTAAGTGCTGATCAACCTGAAAATTTAGTGTTTGGAATATATTTTCAATACACCAAAAATTATACACGATACGCATTTACAGATTTTATAAGTCAATTTGATAATGAGTTTAGAGTAGATTACGAGCATATTACGGAAGATAATATTGTAGATGTTATTGGTCTAGCTAAAGGTCGTATAAAATCGTATGCTATGTGTCAAGACGAAGAGTATAAAATGCTTATCGACGGACACATGATGTTTGCTAATGGTTGGGACACTAAAATTAAAGAAAAGCACAAAATAGCAGACGATCGAGGAATAACTAAGCCAATTATTAACGGTTATGCAGGATTGTATTATTTTGATGACGAGGGTAATAGAGTCCCGCATTTTAGAAAAGAATTGACTAATCTACGCTATCAATATTTTGTCGTTGACGACGAAAATGATATACACCAAAAAATGATGAGATTTAATTGGCATGATAGATTACCAACTCATGTTATGACAGATCTAAATCCAAATGGCGACGAAATTGTACCTAATGTAAGATTTTCCGGTAATTTTAGTTTTTCTAGGTATAACTTAGTAGAACATTTACCTGAGTGGGTTATATTTGAGGACGAGGAGATGCCGTGGACTATAAACTTATTTGACGCAGGTTTTAACTTTGTCTTTCCTTTATTTGACGAGCCAACCATTATGCACTTATATATGGGTAGAGAGCCATTTGATGTACAATCTACTAGAGATCAAATAGAGTTTTTGTACCCAGATTATCAAGCTTTACAACAACAAAAGTATGACAATGTTTCTAATTATTTAGACGATCCAGATAATTATGATAAAATTATAAAATATCAAGAATATGCAAAAGTTAAAATTTTATCAGGTGAAACAATAGATAGATATGTCCCAAACAATTTTCGTTAAAATCTGCTCTTTAGACGACACGGAGCTTGGACCTACAATTATGGATTGTGTTATAAAAGCAAGAGCGCCACATAAACTTAGATTTGGGATTAGTTTGATGTATAAAGACGAGGACACCCTAAAGGATTTTATGTCCGTTAAAAAGGAAGCTGAGAGCTTTGGGGCGCAATTTAGAGTCATTACACAACCTTTTAGAAAGTTTAACATAGGTGTTGGTAAAGCTAGAGCTACCGTAGATAGTATGTATAAAAATGAGGATTATGTACTACAAATAGATAGCCATAGTTGGTTTCCTCATAATTGGGACTTAACGCTTACAAGTTTAATTATGTATCGTGATCCTAAGACAATATTTACCGGATACGGATCACCTTATACTTATGAAAACGGTAAAAGAGAGCCAAAGGATATAGGTAAATTACTTTACCCCGAACTAACAAATGACAAACTGTTTTGTGAGTGGCTACCTCAAAATTGGCGTCCGGTATATCCAAATAGTGAAGAAACCTTTATACCTACTAAGTTTTGTGCTAATTTTTCATTTGGTACAAGTAAGTGGGGCGAATATTCGGGTGTCTTTGAAAAAGCTATATTTTATAGTGAAGAGCCCGTACAAACACAAAAATTAAAAGCAAAAGGTTTTAAATTGCTTTATCCAAACTTAGACGAGCCAATGATATGTCATTTGTATTACAACGACATAGGACATTATGGTAAAAGAAAAGCATTTACAGATTATGTAAGTGACTTTGAAAGTAATTACTTAATGAATGTAATGGACAAACATTATTACGAAAATTTTACAGTTTAGTTGTTGCATTAATTAGAAGATCTATTATTCTGTTCCTAACTCTATCAATAGATATGAGTTATTAGTTTGACCGAAATAGAGTAGGTCGATTTACAAAAGGAGATAATATGTCTAGTAAGACAATTAAAGTACGAACAGATAACGGTGCAAGAACATACTCAGATACATTTAACAATGTAAAAGTATATTGGGCTTTTGTTTCAGCAGAATCATTAGCACAAAATCCGGAAATACCGTCAAATCCAAATCCAAGAACACAAAGAAAGACAATCGATAGTGATCTAGCCGATGATCTTATCTTTATGGATTTAGATACTTTCCATCTAGGTGCTAATGGTATCTATATATTTGCGTCAAATGTAAAAATTGACAAAGATATTTTAGAATTTAGTATCGATACCGATAAAAAAGCAAAAGAAGGTATTGCAAATGGTGGACACTTGTATAAAGCTATTCGTGATATTTACGATAATGGCGAATTGCAAGAGGGCAAAAAAGTTCCGGTATTCATTTATGAGGGTATATCTATGGTAAGTAGAAACTCACAAATGAACAAAAAAGACAGACAACTAGCTCACGAGCAAATTGTCTTTGCTTTGAATAACAACAAGCAAGTTCATGTTGACTCACATACAAACTACAGAGGCGATTTTAACTTTATTAAAGACGCTTTAAGAGGTAGTGCTTACCCTGAAAAAGTAGTCACTTATAGTGAGAACGACGATAACCCACAACCTGTTTTGGGGTTGATACAACTTATGCGTTGCTTTATTCCAAATAAGAATGATTATGCTGAGGGTGATGAACAATTTGCACCATTTCAAGCTTATGGAAATGCACAAATTATCCGTAAAGACTTTGCAAACAACACAGATGATTATAAGTTAGTTGCAAAATCTTTGAAAGATATTTTGATCTTGAGAGATACAATACAAAAAGAAGCAGGTGAAATTGCAAAAAGTATGTTTGCAAAGCGTTTTGACGCACATAACAAAGTAAAACCACTTGCATTTTCTTATAATCGTTTAAGAAAAGAAGAAACAAACCCATTTAGAACATTAGCAGTAGGGGAGATCCCTACCGTTATACTCAACAATGCTTGTCTATATCCACTAATTGCAGGATTTAGAAACTTTGTTGACCATAATGGCGTTCTTGATTTAGACGCTAGTTTACAATGTTGGGACGAACTTAAAGAGAAGTTTGTTAAAAAACTTGTAAACGATATGGAGCAACACGAAGAAGTGAGAAAGTATGCTAAAGCAGGTACTTTTATTCAGTTCTTTGATATGGTTTATGATTGGGCTACAAGTAAAAAATATAAATATCTACAAAGAGTAGCTTAATTGTAAAGGGGTAGGTCCGCCGGAAGTCGTTTTCGTGGTTGAAGTGCGACTTCCTCTACCTCTAGTTCATCAAATCCAATATCGTCGTCAATTACAACTTCGCTATCGGTTAGATCGGCCACTTCCTTACCGGAATAATCATTATCATTATTATCATTATTAGATAATCCTTCTACAACATCTCGTCTTTGATCAGGATCTTTGAACATATCTCTTATGTCATTATTCATATAGTTAATAATACATTTATACTTGGATATTTAGTGCATATCTGCCGTTAGTCATAAAACCATTATTAATGTCGCGCGCTGCATAGAAAATTGGGGCAAAAAAATTTTTTTTGGTAAATATTGGGCTATATGAGGGGAATAATGGGGGCTAGTAAGGAAAAAATCACAAGCCGGCTCGATTGTGAAAGGGGTGGCTAGAGTTAAGGTAAAGGAGGCCAAACCCTCAACCCTAGCCAATATTGGTCGCAAGATGATCCTATTCTACTAGCTAGTAAGTGGGGTTATGGTATAGAAAAGGGGGTGTGTCCATGTACCCCCTCTTCATAACTTCCGTGACTGAAAGTTGATTCAATTATAAGATCAAAAAGCAAAAACAACAACAACTAAAGCATTTTTTATATGCGCATTTGCCGTTGCACTCAATTTTCATTAAAAATTCTCGAGGGGTTATTTTAGATCACTATCGATTTCGGTAGCGATTTTTTAATGTACCCCCCCTATACCATAGGGGCTACGCCAAAGAATAAAAAAAAATATTATTATAAATTTTGTTTTATTGCGTATATGTGATATGCTTTTAGCAAGTATCGTAATTTGAAAGGAAATTATGAAAGTAAGCAAAGGTCGGGGGCGACCTAAAAAATACCCTAATAAATTTATTTGGGTAATAGCCCCAAATAATGTGCTAACTCTAAAAATGGTGCGTTGGAACTCTTTTCGTAAAGCGTTTGTCGAAGTTTCCATTTTAGAAAATGGGGCGACCTATTTTGGAAAGCAAAAGCCAAAAGGCGTTGTTGTCTTTGAAAGTGTTGAACAAGCATTAGCTAATCAACCACGAGTAGAAGTTAATACGGAATATGTGCAAGTGGTGGGGCTATGAGTTCCACCACCCGCAAAGCTCATAAGAGTAATAAAAAGCTCAAAGCATATATTCCCGAGCTACGCCAACAATTCTACAATGTGGAACAATTCAAAGACCATAAACCACATATAGCAAATGAGGAATTTTTTAGAAATATGAAAAGTTCTAAAGTCCGTACTTTGTCTATGCAAAGGGTGGGGCTTATGGGTTGTGCTATTAAGGTGACATATTTTGGTTATATAAATGTTAAAGGGGAACAAACAACCCCCGATAGCGTTTATATGTACGAAGTCCCTACTTTATCCGTTTGGGTTGATATTAGAAAAGCAATCTTGAACGGCTCTAGTATCGGGACAACACTTGGGCGACACTTAACAAATATGAGAGAGATTGAAAGAAACGGGGAAATAATAAAAGAATATCCTTTTAAATATTCCAAGTTCAACAATGAAACTCAATCTTGGGAAGTTGGGAAACAATGGAAATCTTAACCGACCAAGAATTTCTACAATGGTACGGGCGAACTCTTTTAAAGGGTTTGCTCGGTATCTCTTTCGCTTGGGTGCTTATTGAGTACCTTTGGGAAAATAGAGAGTACTTTAAATTAATGGCTAAGGGGGATTATCATGGGGCTATTCGCCACAATAAAAATTCTAATTGAGCCAAACAAAAGACCACCTAAGAAAAAAAAGAAGTAAGCACAAAGACAAACCCCCCGAGAAAATCGGGGGGTTTTCTTTTTTTTCTAGGGATCTAGATCTAGTTCCGCTAAATTACCAACCTATGTCGTACTTATCAAATAAGTAATCGTAAGCCAACCCGCCAAGCTCTAGCCATTTCTCGTGAGTGACTAGGGTTTTAATTAAGTAGCAATCTTTTAATTTGTTTTCTCGGCTAAGCTCGGCGTAAGGTACGCACATTAAACGGTGGCTTTCTCTTTTCTCTTTTGTATATCCACCCTTTACCTCGTAGCCCTCACTAAGTAAAAACCACAACTCGTTAACCGCACCAATCCAAAAAGAGTGTATACGGTCGGCTAGTTGTTCCATTGTGGCGTTGTCCTCACTTGTTAGGATTGCTTCCAAACTGTATTCCGTTGAGAACGCCCCCCAATCGATTACATTTCCTTTTATAGTCTTTTTTAGTCTTTTGTCCATATTCATTATTTTTGTTTCCTTTTCTCTCTTGTACTTATTACTAGCGACAAGTTTTTAAAAATTTGGCGAAAATACCAAATTATTTTAAATTTTTTTGTACTTCTTAGACTTTCGCCTAAAATGTTCATTTTCATAATTTCCTTATTTTTATTGTTTCCTTACTAATTACTAGTGACAAGTTTTAGAGAATTTGAGCTTTTTTTTAAATTTTTTTAAATTTTTTTTTTGATATATTTTGTAGGTCTTTTCATTTTCAATGTAGGCATTTTCAATCTCGTATTTTTATTTATTTTTTTGTTCATTAACGGAAATTTTCAATCTCGTTTTTTGTTTAGTAGATTCCCGGAAATAATAATTTTGTTAAAAGCTTGACGATCTAGCTTCGCTAGATCATAATTTTTATATGGTATCGAATAGGAGGAAAATATGAAACCATTAGGCGACTTAATAGAAGTCGGCGAAGAACTAGATGGGGCAACTATTTGTGATTGGTGCAACGGTGTCTTTAAAGGGGACGGAAATCTAGAGCGTTGTAATGAGTGCTTAATTCAAAATATGGATGAAAAAGATATTTTGAGATTGTATTTTAGGCGTTGTGATTATTGTTCAGGTGGTGCATCCAATATCGGTGTTGTTGATGGTTGTCTTTATGTTTGTGAAAATTGTTTTACAGATTGGATAATTGATGAAACTATATCTCACACTAAAGATAACAATAAATCATTTTTGGAAAGTGATAAAAAACAAGATTGGATATTAGATGTTAATGACCAAATCCGTTCCGGGTATAATATCGAAGACACATGGGAATGTGAACTTTACTCTAAAAACGGAGCAACATTTAACTGCCATGAAATTAGGTATAAAGTCCGTAAAGGCAAAGTTGTAGTTATAACTCAATATGAAGAAGATGACCAAATACAAGATTTTGTTTGGCATAATCATGATGAGTGTTGGGGCGAATATCTAAATTTCGGTTGTTCAAATACATGATCACAATCAGCTAAATTGTAGGGGGGCGAAATATCCCCCCTATTTTTTTTTGGATTTTTTAATAGTTCTTTTTTTTCAAAGACATTATTGCAAATTTTCAATCTGCTTTTTGCAGGGATCAATTTTTTACACCAAAAGAAAAACCCTGCACAATGGCAGGGCTTCTCTTATGTCAGGGCACGGGGGTTAAATTTTTAACTCATCAATTATTTTTGTAGCTGTTTCAAAAATGTCATTTAATGAATTTCTAAATAAAGATTTAGTTTTGCCGTCTCCCCAGCCATCAATATATTTGATGTTAAAGTCTTCACAGTCAAGCCCATAAAATTGGCTAACAATATAAGCTACACTTTCAGCTTCAACTTCAGCAATATCTCGGCATTCTTTATAATTAATTTTTTCGTGCATCAATTTGTGGGCTAACTCGTGCAATGAAACTGATGCTTTCATTTTCATATCAAGCCCTTCTTGAATTTGAATTAATTTATTTTCAAAAAGTGTAAAGCCGTTGGAAGCATCACGGTAATTTTTAACAATGAACTGCCAACCATCAGCTTCAACATAATTTTTTACGGCATTGAATATGTCAGCCCCTTCTGTACCTTTTAATTTTTTTGGTAGTCGTGGGTCTTCAACTGCTATGCCATCATCGTTTAATGGCTCAGTGTCGGTTATGTCAAACACATGATATGCCCAGAAGGTTGTATAGCTAACCTGTAGGTCTTCCTCTTCCTTCTTGCTCTCAACTTTTATATTTTTTTGAATTGGTCTAATTTGTTCAATTCTTGTTGGTCGGGTACGCTCAACGCATGAGCAGTCAACATTTTTAAATGCCCTGCAAACAGTACAAGCTACAACAATACGGTTTTTTTCAATCCATTGTTTATAAGTAGCTACTATTTGAGCATCGGGCTTCGTAAAGTAAATTAACATTGTATTGTTAAAACTTCTGCCCTGATAAAAGCCCGACATATAATTTAAAAATTGTTTTAGCTGTTCCTGATCAACAACAACGGAAGACAGTTTTTTGTCTAAGCCATCAACAATTCCTTTTACAATTTCCTTATTGGAAACTTTATTTTTCATAGTTCCTCCCTGAACAATACTTAATTAAATTATAAACTAACTAAGAATTATTTGCAAATCTCGGCTATGCAGTTTTAAAAACCGAGATTGAGATTAAATTTTAATGTTAATGAGTAGTTGTAAGCCCGTATTTATTTTTCTCTTTAGTTTCATTAATGCACATTTTCAATCTCGTTTTGGCACAAAAAAAACTGGGAGCAAAGTCCCCGTTAATTTTTTTAATTATTTATGCACACTTATTGCATACTTCATCTTGATACTCTAACCCAAACATTGTACGAATAATTTTATTCGGCACAAATGACACTTCGCAACGCATACAATCAGTTAGATCATTGTCCGTAGTTTTCTTTGGTAATTCTAAGATCGTATGTGTGTACTTTGCACTAGACGGATAAAAGAAAGATTTTGCAACTTCTCTATTTAAAAAGATACAATTTTTATCCATACCTAACATTATGGATATACCTTCTCTTCTATACGGCATAATGTATTTATCAGGTGCCACTTCAATAACTGCTTTTCTTAGCTTTCTTTTATTGCTTTTATACTCTTTGTATCTATCAAGCAACATATCGGCTAATACATTATTTTCAACATTGCGAATATCTAACCGCTTCCAATCCCAATCGTACAACGCACTTCTAAAAACAATATTAAAATCGTTTTTGTTATTACGGGTAAATTGAAACTCTCCTGATAATATACCTGTAAATATACTACGGATAGCATCATCTTTGCTATCAAAGTTGCCACCTAGTAAATGTGTTTTTACTGGTACGGTATCGTTATTAACTTTACCTCTAGCTACTATTTGATTATCTTTATTTACACTTATGTATTGTGTTTTAAAATGACTCATTTTAACTCCTAACTTTTCAATACTTATAAACATTATAACTGCATATCGCACTTATGCAACTTAAATATAAAAATGGGATCGGGATTGAGTTTTAATGTTAATGAGATGGTCATGTACTTTGACGGCCATATTTGCATATCTTTTTGGTTTCATTAATTGAGATTCTCAATCTCGTTTTAGGGATCACGATCCAAATGGGATTGAAAAAATCTTTTAATGTATTTGCATATCTTTGCTATGCGACTACTATAAGAGTAAGTATTGGACGAAAGTTAGGAAAACAATGTTAAGTGCAAACGGACTTTTCATAATGTTTATCTTTGGTATAGGTGTTGGAATCGCTATTGAGGGATTCCTTAACCTAAGAAAGCTTAGACAAATTGAAAAACAAAATGGAATGACTATTGAAGATCTACAAGATAGCTATAACTTTGCTATCGGTCTTTTATACGAAAACGATGTAGAAAAATTACAAAACTATGTATTTATGACTACACAAGAGGAAAAAATTGCTTATAGAAAAGAGATTGGAAATGAGTGATAATGACAACCTAAAAACTTTCCACTTTGAAATCAAGTACACGGACTTTTATCAAGCCCGAGCTAGATCTAAAGAGGAAGTACAAAAAATGATTGATGATGGTGTTTTAGAGCCATACGATAGCCAATCAAGTACAACGGACATTGAACAACTCAAATGTCAAGAGTGTATTGAGGAAGTTAAGGAGCGAGAAGATCAATGAAATACTTTAGAAAACTTTTTAAAAAGATTCAAAAGGGGTCTTTGAGGGACTTATCTATCTATTGGAAAGAAAGCGACTTAGATGCCGTTGAGGATAGAGTTGACTACATTACTAACCAACGAGATAATAGTGAAGAGTTTGATGCAGGTTATTATCAGGGTCAAAAGAATATGATTCGTGTTATTAATGAGTTGCTTAAATTCTATCAAACTCCAATAGATAACATTATTGAGTATATGTATCGTGATGAAAAGAAACATAGTCAAGAAGAGTGTGGCATGGACTTTGACGATCAAGATCTAATTAACGCCGTAGTTAATTATAAAAACCATAGCGAGTGGGTTATGAGTGGTCTAGTTGAAGTAGAAGATCACATTTTCATATCCATATTGAAATTAAAATATCCACAAGAGTTTGTAGATATGAATTTATTTAAAGGGTACGGGATAGAAGTTTAATCATCTATCCTAACGGAACGATACTAAGAGAGTGGGGGTTAATTCCCCCACTTTTTTTTTGCTTTGATTTTCTCTTTTGCTTTTTTTTTCCATTTCATTATGGCAAATTTTCAATCTCGTTTTCCAGATCAATCGAATCTATGGATTACAAGAAATCTAAAACTTGTGTTGCATATCGTTGTAATGCGTCTAAAATGGTTTTAAGTATTGTTTAGGAAAGGACAAATAATGAAACTAGTAGTTAAATACATAGTTGAAATTGACGGACAAATTAAAGAGGAAAAAAATATTGTTGAAGTTGATTTACCTTATGGACAAATTGACGAGGACGATAGCCGTAAAATAAATCCCGAAACTTCTAACGACTTATTAAGCGTTATGAGTAGAGGAAATATTTATGTGGGCGACGATATTGAGTTTCAAAATCTTACAAAAGAAATTGAAAGTCAAGAAATAATACCCGACTTAAAAATTGGTTTGTGTTCTAACGGACATATATTGAGAGCCGATTATGGAACGGGTGACTATTTCCACCTCTTTAAAGAGGATAGAGAGTGGTTTGATAAGATTGAACATATTTGGAATAGGGAATTTAATTATGTTCACGAGGTTAAGAACAAAGCCGACGATTATTTAGTAGATAATCCAAACCCGACCAAAAATTGCTTACCTACAAATGTTATGGATTGTGCTTTTTGTGGTTGTAATGAGTATTACTTATTAAAAGACCTAATGACACAAGATTTCCAAGATAATGGTTTTGATAATATCCAAAGCTATAACGAGGTATCTTTGGACGAGATTAAGGGTGAGTGTCTTACTTTTCACAAGTACGATAGTGCTATTAGTGAGAGTGGTTATTTGGAAAGAATTAGGAAAGAAAATGGCTTTAAAGAATAATCTTAAATTACAACACACTTGCTTGGGTTGTCATAAAAAGATAAGTACCAAGCAAATCAATACCCATACTCAAATGGGATTTTGTGATCATTGTGGCGAGTACCCTTATGTTGTTGCAAGAGTAAATGCAAAAGGGGAATTACTAGGTGAGTACAACGATATAAGTTGTTCTTTTTGTAAAAAGAATAATCGTTTCTACTTTCCTTATCGCATTATGGAACAAGTAAAAAAATGTAAGGGTTGTGGCGAGATAGCCGTAATCATTGACGAAACTTTTGTGCAAGAGTATCTCAATGACCTACAAGAGAATTTGCACATTATAAGGGGGTGAATATGGGACAAAACACAATAGGAATTGATAAAGGTGTTTATAAAGCGAACATTGAAAATGACATTGAGGAATTAAATTCATTAATCGGCTCTAGGATTTTAGAAGTAAAAGCTTGTAAGAGTGATTATGGATTTGACTTCACTATGTTAAAGACCGATAAGACTTGGGAACAAGACGGAAAACCCGTCTATCTCATAATTAGCCAAGACGCCGAATTAAATGGTGGTGGGTTTATTGGTTTCGCCAATGTTGAGAAAAAGAACTCGCCTTTTGAGTTGGTAAAGTTTAGCGACAAGAAACGAGGTTTTTAACCCCTATACGATACGGAAAAAGCCCCCGACTAGTTCGGGGGTTTTTTTTATGTCTATTGATCTAGCTCGCAGATCAGTATTTTCGTTTATTTTTTATTGCATTATGTCGCATTTTCAATCTCGTTCCTATGGGACTTAGTCCCACTCTCATTTTTTTGAATCGTCTAAGAGCGTTTAAATGGCCTCTTTTTTTGGAAATTGGGTTGCAAACGACCGAAATGCGATTATTATTGAATCAAGTATCAAATAAAGGAAGGAAAGAAAATGCCTAGTTGGTGCAGTAATGATATAACTATCATTGGAACAAACGAGCAACTTACCAAGCTCAAAAAAAAGGTAAAGAATACTAAAAAAGAAATAAAAGAACGATGGGATAGTGCTGAATTGGATTTCAATAAGTGCTTTCCGTGTCCCGAGATTCTAGAAAAGATACACTCGGGTAGTTCTAATATAAATGGAAAACAATATCGTAATTGGATAGAGTTGGATAGCAAAGGAAACTTTGTGGACTTCTTATCGAAAGAGGGTTTCACTTTGTCCATTGGGTTAGAGGATTTCCATATAGAACAACTCGTAGAGGAATATGGTGCAAGTTGTAGTTATGATTGGCAAGTCGCTAACTACGATACCAAATGGGGTGCTACGGGTTTCTTTGGTGCAGATAACGACTTCGAGCTAATCAAAAAAGACAAAGACAACACATTTAACGATTTGTATAAGTGGGAAGTCTTTGGTGATACGGCTTGGGGCGTTGCTGAGGGATTGTGGCAAAAGATTTGCAACGACTTTAGTGTGTCAATGAAAATCCAATTTGGTGGCGAGGTTGAGGCAGGAATATATGTTTGTGTTCCCGAATCACACAAAACCAAAGAAAGTGGTTATGTCGAAATAGACATAAGCGATTTAAGTGTCGGGGCTACTAGTTAGCCCCACACGGAAAAGGATCTGAAGTGTTAAAAAAAATAATTAAAGCAATTTATAAAAGTCTTGAAAAAGACATTAAGAAAATGTTTGAGAGCAAATGGGAATACATGGAGCTTGGTAGTAGCCAAACCGATTTAGTAGAATCTTATGTTCTTAAAACAATAAAAGAAACATTAGAAAGGGAATTGAAGTAGTGCCGTATATAAACAAAGAAATAATACGAGATTTACAAGCCGTTGCGAAGTCGAGCGAATCAATGATCATTGAGGAGCTAAGAAAAGATTTAACGCAACTTTTAGCAAGAACTTATGAGAAAGGTGCAGATAGGCGTTCTCATAATGATCTCGTTTAGTGTTAGGGCTGTATCGCATAATTTATAATTTTTTAGATGAAAGCGAAAACAAGAAAGATTTTTGCAAACACGGAAAACATAAAATTATGATTTGTGTGAAATGCGAAAAAGACTTACGCACTAAAGGTAGGTAAAGAATCCCCAGACATCAGATCAATGTCTGGGGTTTTCTTATTGCCGTTTGTTTTTTTGTACATTAGTGCAGATTCTCAATCTCGATTATGCCTATGAGTGATTTGCATTAATATTTAATATGTGTATAATTGAATCAAGTATTGGATAAATGAGAGGATAAGAAATGGGAAATAGAGCAAATACTGTTTTATGGACTAAAGATTCCAACGGACGAATAGAAACAAGCCCAGCGATTTATACGCATTGGAGCGAAGATCTACAAGTCGGTATTAAAAAGCTTAGAGATTATTACGAAAGTAATAAAGATAAGGACGCAGGTTGGCATGTCGAGTATCGTTTAGAGATTCCAAGAGTGTTCCCTAAATTAGTCAATATATTAAGCGAAATGGGTATGAATCCCCAAGTGGAAATGTTTGACTTTAATAAGGACGCAAGAGATCTCCCAACGGCTAACGATATGAGAACAATAGCCGATGATCAAGGGCTACACCTTATAGAGATTCCCTCTTTCGAGGTGACTAATAGCGAATATAAACACGATAGGCGTATGGACTTAGATTATTCACTTAATCTATTGTTTGAGCCAAACGAAGTCGATTTTTATTCCGTTAAGGTCGATAGAGAGAACGGAACGGACTTTGATCTAGAGGAAAACTATAAGATATTAAAAGATTTAATCAAAGGCGAGATAGATTCTTGGCTCGGCGATTTAGGTATCGAAGTTAAATTAGAACTAAAGAAAGCACATAGGGGGTGGAACGACATAACCGATAAATTTAATTAAAAAACTGAAAGATAGAAAGAGGGGCAGAAATGCCCCTTTTTTTTT
>TARA_R100000329_G_scaffold126302_2_pt1 | contig 13813 bp, 27 predicted proteins | sample TARA_R100000329 | Tara Oceans TARA_R100000329 (sample SAMEA2620783) | marine metagenome | biome: marine biome (ENVO:00000447); feature: surface water layer (ENVO:00002042); material: "saline water (ENVO:00002010), including plankton (ENVO:xxxxxxxx)" | depth 5 m | reverse complement strand
ATAGATGCACAAAAACAAGCTATTAAAGAAGCAAAAGCAAAAAAGCTAAAACAACAACAACAAATTGCTGAATATATAAAGTATGGATTAATAACTATTATTGTTATAGCTTTTATAGGTGTAGCATTAGGCATTATGATTAAGTTTGTTTTAGCACATCCTATAGAGGGAGATAAAACTTCCTGTAAATTATATGAGCCAAAGTATTTTTTAATATGTATGAGTGAAGGCAGAGGTTTTGCCGACACTCAATTATATTTAGATTATCAAAGAGAAAAAGAAAACTGGATTATAGAAAAAGATTAATTTTCATTTAGTATTTGTCTAGCTCTTGAGATAGATGAAAATTTATCTATATTCTTATTCGTATAAACCTTTGGCTTTTTTTCTCCCCATCTACCTCTTGCACCAGCTTTACCAGCTTCACTCTTTTTAACAACTATCTCTTGTACTCTTTTTTTAACTTCTCTAATTCTCTTTTGGCTAATCTTATCGCCATCATCTATTAGCATAGGCATTATATTATCAAATAATCTTTTAAATTTCTTTTTATCTGTTATGCCCAATATATTAGGTATATGCCTTTTAAATAAGCTACAATCCTCTTGCAAGTACATTGTCGCTATTAAGGTTATATATGCCCCTTTCTCCTCTAAAGTTAATACAGAAGTATCTGCTAACCAATCAGCAGGATAAAAAGGGAAGTAAAATAATTTTTCTTTCATTTCTCCTCCATTATTGTATTCCAAGGTAAGTTATATTTTTTTCTTATCTTTTGTAGTAAATTCATACTTAATCTTCTTTGGTCTTTAAATATCATACTTATATAAGCTTGAGAAATATCTAAATCTCTAGCTAATTGAGCTTTTGATATATTATTTTTCTTCATTATTTGTTCTAGTATCATTTTTTTCCTTTCTTAATTAATTTCTCATAACATTCTTCGCAGTAAAATTTAAATTTATGATAATGAGCTGCGACATTATCACAGAAGCTACACAACTTGTGGTGTATCAATCGTTTCCAATGGTTACTTGTACCATCTTTTTGTATTACTTTTTTTCTAGGCATTTTTCTTTTCTCTTATTTCTTTTGCTTTAACATAATCATCTTGTTCTTCTAAAGTCCTCAAGCTAAAACCATCTCTTAATAAATTAAATAATTTAGTTTCTACCTCATATTTAGTCGGTCTAGTTTTAAATTCCATTTTATAATTTATAATATACTTACTCATTATAATACCCCAGAGTTATGCAAACCAATAATTGTATAAACTATAGTATATAATATAATATATTCCATTTAAGCCTCCTGATAATTTTTATGTAAAGCTTCAAAACAACCATTATCTAAATTCATATAAACATTTAATATTCTCGGATAACCTAGTTCCTCATACCTTGTTTTACAAATAGTAAATAATGCTTCCGTATTCCTAGAACCGTCATCATTTTCAAATTTATCTCTCCATAAACTAAAAATATGGTCAGGTTTATTATTCCAATGGGCGCTGCCAGCAATAGAGTAGGCACTAGGTGGAGAGTTACCCATTTTAGCATCTGGCTTACTAGGGTGTGCCAATATCATTATATGAATATCTAATAATTTTGCTAATGATGTTAGATAATCTAAACTCTTACCTATCCATTGTGTTTCACTTCCTTTAATAAAATCAGGCATTTCTAATTTATTCCAAGGGTCTAATACAAAAGCATTAATTCCAAATCTTGCCTTCATATCGCGTATTTTATCACACATCCATTCAAAGTCAGGGCTATTATTAGGGTGATTAAGAAATATAAAATGCTCTCGTATAAAATTATCTGCTTCTTTTTTTTCTTCATCTGACATCTTCCATTCTAATTTTTTATGATAAAAAGTTCTAATATTTCGGCGAACATAAGGTTTTACTCTGGTCTCTCCACTAAACATACCTATAATACCGTTATATTCTTTTGCTATATTAGTCCATAGCTGTATAGCAAATGAGGTCTTTCCGTGTCCAGGATAACCAGTAAATACAGAAACCATACCAACACCTAACATAAATTTCTCATCCCATCCCTTCATATGAGGGTTATATAATTTTACTTTCGGTGGGTCTGGTATATCATCAAGTCCATATACACCTTCTATTGGAAAGTCTACTAATCCTTCATTTATTTGCCATCTAAAATCCTCTTTACCCCAAGTTATAAGAGCTTGGTTAGCATCTTTTATATCTTTTGGAAAATCATAATATTTACATTTACCATATCCAAATATACTAGCTAAATCTTGTCTTAATGCTAATCCACTATCATCGCTATCTAATAATAAAACTATACAATTTGCTTTATCTAATCCTTGGTCTAAAGCATCTAATACATATTTATATTTTCTCATTTGATGTGGCTCATCATTGGGACTAGAAACGGCGCCATTAGGAACGGATAATATTGTATCTAAACTAAAACCTGCTTCATATAAAGCTAGAGCATCAAATTCGCCTTCAACAATATATATAGTATTATTTGCCAGATTATTTGATTTAAGAACATTATCCAGATTATAAAATCTTTGCTCTCCGTCCTTCTTTTGTTTAAAGAGTTTTTCTTTTATGGCTCTTGCCTTATAGTTAACTCTTTCGCCTTCTAAATTATAATAACCAAATACTATACTCTCATAAGTTTGGTTACCAAATTGGGCGGGACCACTTTCTACTCTTAAATCCTCCAGAGTTTTCTTGCTTATCTTTCGTTCCTCTGCGTATTGTATTATATTGTCTGTTAGTTTTCTTTTCTTCATAAAAGACTCCTCCTTTAATATTACAATGATGACAATAATATAAAACTACATCATCTTTATTAGTTATAGTTAAACATCTATCCTTACTTTTTTTTCTAGTATGAGAACACTCTGGACAAATATATTGCCCAGAGGGTTTATGTAGTAACCAATCTCTACTAATCATTTATTTTCTCCAATCAAATGGTATTCAGCAAAATGATTTTTTTTAACACCATTGTTCCTCATTTTAGTTTCTATATCATATCCTTCTTGTCTTAATTTATGAATAATAGCTCCTAATCTAAAACTACCATATAAATTAAGTGCCTCTAGTGGATTTATTTTTTCGTTTTCTTCCAAATGTTTTAGTACTAATTCTTTTTGCGTTAGCTTTGTCATTTTCTATCTCCTTTTTATATGGACTAGAATTCCAAATCTTTTCTACGGTTGCTAGTCCGAATCTTGGATTAAAAACTACCTTCTCAAAGAAGGCGAACTCATTACCCATCATATGTAACTCTCTATGATGTTTTTCACATAAAGGTATAACATCTTTATCTCCTGCTCTTAAACCCATACCTCTAGCCGAATAAAATGGTTTTAATAAATGATGTGCTTGAGTAACATTAAAATCACTACAAGAGCTTGGAGAGGTAGGGGTAATCCCTACCATTTCCAATCTCTCATAATGAACTTTTATACAACACTCAAGCGATGCTACCCATTCAAGATGTTTTTTATTCTTATATCTATTGGACATTAATAGCTACTACCATCATCTAAATCTTTATGAGTGGCAGCCACACCATTAAAATAATTATCTAATATAAATTTTAACTTCTGCGTAGGAGTCCAATCTGCTTGCCTATTAACACAACTTTGTAAGACTATTAAAAAATCTTTAGGTGTCATAGTCGGTTTATTATTAACAGGTTCTCCACCCTCATAAACTTTATCTATAGAGGAGTTAGAAAAAGTCTCTTTTATTTTATTTAAATCCTCATTAATATCTTTTATAGGTGTTACTTCGTTTATCCATTTATTATTATGTTTATCAGGCGAAGAAGTTATCTCATATAAAGCATCTTGCTCTATCTTTTGCCCAACATCTTTTCTGGCATAAAATATAATATTATTAGTTGTTGTTATTTTATGCGATGCTCTGCCCTTTCTATCTGCTGTCGGCTCTATTGGTCCTTCATTTTTTAAAACTTGTATCTGCATATTTATCTCCTTGGTTAATGGGTGGGGTTGTATTAATGCGGAAGGAGTCAACTAACGCAAACAACCCCATATATTTTACTGACTCCAAATATTTTCAATCTTTTTATGTCTTTCTCTTATATCTTCTAAAGATTGAAATATCTGCAGATATAACTTCCATAACTGCAAATCCTTTTCGTAACTAGCTATATCATAGAGATATTCCTTTACTTCGTGAGTCTCTTTATCTATAGCAATTACCAATCTATTAAATGGCTTTTTATCTAATTCATTACATAAAGCCATCATATAACCTGCTGTTTGATAAGGAAAAGCATCCTTATTACTTCTTTTTGTTACTGTCTTCCAATCTACTAAACATTCGCCGTATCTTTCGTGTTCTATCCAGCAATCAAACTGTCCAGCATAAGGAATTATAGAATAGTCATATATAAGATGCTCTGTCTTATATACCTTCTTAATATTCTTCATTAAATAAGTATACATAGCTCTTTGCATAGCTCTTATATTATCGGCTCTTTCTTTGCCCTCTGGGGATAAATCATCATCCTGATAATATCCATATTCAGCAATATTACCCAATAGATATTCCTCTATCCATTTATGTATTATTGTGCCAATAGTGGCTTGGTCTCTCCATTGAGCAAAGGCATCTTTCTTAATATGTATCAGTTCTTCCTTATCTATATCTGTTCTTTTCTCTAAAAAGCTTTGATATAGATTTGCGCCTGAATAAGCTCCTACCATAAATGAATCCCCTAGTTTAACAATGGTGCTTACACTTGAGATACTGCCTGCTTCTTTATTGCCTAGAGTTGGCGATTTAAAAATATATTGATGTTTATTATTTCTTAATATTTGTCCATCTTGTTTAAATTTTCTTTCTAACATTATTTGCCTTTCTTTTTAGTAAAAAAAGATAGAGTTATAATTGGTAATAACTTCATTTTACTTTTATCTGCTTTTACCTGAATTGCTCTGGTAATCATATTTACTCTACCTTGTTTTTTAGTTTCAAATTTAATAATTTTTTTCATTCTACCCTCATATTGTAAGTAAGTAGAGGTAGCAGTATAAGAGTATTAATGACCCATACACTGCTACTAACATAAACATTACTTTAATTCCTTAAATGCATTAATGGCTTTACTAGGTGATAATATCTCTTGTATACTTTCTATTCCATTTTTAAAAGTAACAAGTTTATAAAGCCATAAATCCATATCAAAATATAATCTAGCAAATCCGCCTTGAATATATTTCATATCCATTTCAGGAATATTTTTATCATCTATCTGCATTTTTACCATTTCTTTCTCTTTTATATATTTATCAGGAACTGAAGCCAATGCGCTTTCTTTGGCTGCCACTATTGCTTCTGGATTAATATCATTACATTTCATTTTTTACCTCACTTTCTTTTTGTAAATCCGCCTGCTGATTCCAATACCTATCTTCTTCCTCTAATACATTAATTAAATAATCTATAATTATATGCATCATAGTATTGGCTTTATTATTAACTCTTAACAAATCAATCCTCTTTTCTATTGGATAGGGTTTATCGTCATTAATAATATCATTTCTCTCTTTAGCGATAGAAACATAATCTTTTAACTGTTCTACCACCTTTACTAATTCTGCTGTTGTTAAACTCATAATAACTCCTTATTAATTAAAAAAAATTGTCCAAAATTCTTCTCTATCCATTTTTAATTCTTCAGCCATTTTATCAGCTTCAAAATAAATTTCAGAGAATCTCTCATCATCATCGGGATAACGATTAATGAGCCAATTATGCTCATCAACCAAGCTCTCAATAATTTTTTCTTGTATAGGTGTAATATTATATTGTGTCATAGTAACTCCTTATTTTTTTATAATTATAATATAAATTAACAAAATGTTAAACCTATTTGTAAGAAGTGGCATTTTAAGCCACTTCCTTTCTTTTAGTCTTTTGTAAACCATCTAAAAATTGTATCGCTTTACTACTGCGACTAAACGCAGTATATATAGCTCTTGGATTATCTCTTATAACATTCTTCCAATGGTTTAAGTATTGCGCGTGGTCTGGTCTAGGACTATTCGTTACCCCTAGCAACACACAGAGCATCGCCGAACCAGTTTCTGCGACTAATTCTTCTAACGCATATTCTTTTGAATAACTATCTACTTTCTTATTAAATCTATTACATCTATCTTTATGCCCTGTCCAATGGACAAGTTCGTGTAATAGAGTGCTATAATAATTTTCTCCAGCATTAGAAGTTTTAGTATCATTAAAGGCTGCCATCTTTGGCATCTGTATATAATCAAGGGTAGGCGAATAGTAAGCAGAGCCACCAGTTTTAATCTCCGCTTTAGTATTAGCAACATAATCTTGCACCATACTAAAATCATTAACATTAAACTTAATTGGTTTTTTAACTTTAGGTTTTGCCTTAATACCGTTGACTTGATTTATATTAAAGACATTCCAGACTTTTAAAAACCATCTGCTTTTTACTTCTGGGTCGCCATTACTATCAATATTATTTTTATCTTCATATTGTTTAAGCTCCCAAAAATAAATTCTTGTCGCTTTCTCTTTATCTTTAACTTGAATAGTAGAAGGTTTTATAATCTTCCATTTACCATCTACTTTCTCTTTTTTACCACCACCAAGCTCAAACCATTGGTTCCAGGTAGCCCATTCATTATTTTCATACCCTTTATAATGGCAAGCCATAGACAACCAAAATACATTGAATCCTTGGTAATTTTTTTTAGTAACATAATTATAGGGCATCTCCTTCGCCATTACATCGGTGAATGGTTTTGTCCAATCTTCTTTATGTTCCTCCATTAATTCCAATACCGCCGCTTGTATTGGCTCAAAAGCTTTATCCTTTATCATATCATCTCCATTTCAATATTATTGGCAGCCATACATTGCTCTACACTTTCTAAAATATCATTAAAGATATTTTGCCCTTCGTGTGTATAACTTGTATTGCCATCTACATCATAAAGAACATATTTTTCATATTCCTTACCATATTTAATCTGCATTAAATCATCAGCCCATTCGCTTACATAGGAGAGATAATCTTCTGCACTAACTATTTTTTTTCTCATATTGACTCCTTATTAATTGTTATCAAATCAAGTATTTTTAGTACTTGTTATTGCCCTATTTAAAGGGCAACAATAAATACTAATATTCTCCACCACCCCATAACCTAGATTGCTCATTAAGCAATCTAGATTGTGTAGTTTCTTGCCTCTCTCTTTTAGAACAATCTTCGCATAGATTTGTCCCAGAGGGCAAAGTAGTTCCACAAGGATAGTAAATATCTTTTTGGTAATATTCTGACCAAGTAGTTAACATTCCATTATTTTTACAAGCCATTTATATCTCCTTTATAACAATGATTAAAGTTACTAATAAAAATATTATAGTTGCGCCCCCAATGCGCACCAATAAATCACTATGCTTCATTATGCCTTTATTGGTTAAAGCCTCATTGTGCTTCGCTATAATTCTTTTTTGCTCTAATTCATTTTTTAAAATGATTTTCATTTCTTTTGTTACACTATTCATATTTAACTCCGTGGACTCTTTCTAAATCACTTATAAAATAACCTGCTTTAGTGGTGGCAGTCCCTTTACCTATTAACTGGTCGTGTAAATTGCCATCATCTAGCATATCTATTATTTCTATACATTTATTTAAATCATTTAATAACATTCTTGCTTGTTTAATCTTTGAAGTAATTATTTCTTCATTACTTATTATATCTTTGTTTATCATCTTTGACTCCTTATTATATTGATATGAAAGGGCATATCCCCTAAGTATTGAATAATACTTATAGAGGGGCATATAATTAAATATGCCCTACTAAAAATATTATATTTAAAGTAATACAATTAGCACTCCTCTAATTGTGTTACTAATGGTCTAATTGATTTGGTGCTCTCCCATTTCTCAATATGAATACAAATTTGCTTCCAATTATAAGGTCTAGGCAAATCGCTTTCATATTCTTCCTGGAATTCTTCTTCGGTTAAACCATCCCAAGTAAAGCAATCTCCATAATATTCAGCACCCTCCCAGTTAGCCATATTTCTAATAACTAACTTGGAATCGCCTTTATAATTATTTCTATATTCTTCGGCTTCCCATCTACTATTAAAATCTCTATGCTCCAAAACCACCTCTTTTAATTCTTTGGATTTGGTGACATCTAATAAAGCCCATTTAGTAGAATAATCTAAACTAATAATCATTCCTGATTCGCCGGTTAAACAATTTCTTGCTTTACCATAACAGTGAATGGTTGAACCATCTTTCTTTGTATAAATGTAATCCGCTTTCATTTTATATCTCCTTTTGACCAAAATTAGTTTTTACTGCCCAATCATAAAGAAAATCCGCTCCTTCGTGAATAACATTAATTTCTTTATCAGGATTCTGCTTATTAATTTGAATTGCACAAGATTCTTTGCGACCTAACTTCTTATTAGTTATAATTACTATTGCTATGCCATAATATCTTTCGCTCTCACAATCTGCTCCAAATCCTAATTGATGTAAATAACCCATAATAGTATTAAAATTAGAACTATTATCTAATATAATGGCATAACGCGAATCTTCTTTAATCCATTTAAATACTGTTTGATTATAACATTGCTTACTAATTTTTATGGACACTGTATACCCATTTAATAAACTATGCTTAATTAATTCTTCACTAGAAGATTTAATAGTAATACTACTGCTCTCCCATTTATATGTTTTCATTATTGACTCCTTATTTTATTTCTATGAACCGCATAGTCGGTAAACATTTTATAATGCTTATTACTAGGCTTAATAATAAGCCCAGCAATAAAAATTATATTATTTCTTAAATTCAATTCTTAAACTTCCTTAATTGCTTTTTTAAATTTTCTTTTAGTAACATTAAACTTTGGTAATTCTCTTTTAAATCTATTCCACATAAAATGCCTATCTTTTAATTCAAAACTTTGAAAATATAAAATTGGCTCTACTTGTGTTGCTCCAAGAATATGAGAACTTTTTTGTACTAAATTAATTACTAAAAATTTTATACTTTTTGTTTTAATTATTTGTCCATCTATATTTAAAGATTTAGATGGTAGTTCTACAATAATTGAGTTTTTAGTTTTGCCCTCAAATCTGATAATCGCTCCTTGTTTCATATCATTTTTAAAGTCGCGGACGCAACTCATAAATCGCGTCCACTTTTTAGTACCTCTGATAATTTTAATATTTGTTTTTTGCATTATCATTTAATTACCTCTTTGTATTCTAACTTTAATTGGAAATCTTTTAAATGTTGGAAATAAATTTTTAAATCTCTTAACTGCTTTAAGGGATTCTTTTTGTGTTTTGCATTCTGATAAAGGCATACATTTAATTTCCTTTCCATTAGCATTGTATTCATAATATGTAACTCTCCAAGGATTAATAATCCCTAAAGATTTTGCATCGGCGTGTTTCCAAATTAAAATTTCATTTGCTATAACTGTTTCTTCTATCTGCATATTTGACTCCTTATTGGTTAATGTTTTTATTTCGCTATCTCTTCGCATAAATAATTATAACCTATCTAGTCTTAAAAAAAAACAAAAAGATTAACAAATTGTGAAGTTTTTTTAACATAATAAATCCACCTTAAAAGGCACTCTAATTGGTGATGCAAATAAGGGATTAACTCCTACCCTATATAATGGGGAGCAAACTTAATTACATTTTGGCAGCCAAAACATAATAATTTAATTTGTTATTTACCAGGTAAAGTATTTTTTCTTTTAGGTTTAAATTTTAATTTAATATTGCGAAAGGGTAAGCATTACGAATCCAATACTTTGGTATACCATTTGTTATGCGCCTGCTATGCGCTTGCTATACGAATCCCAATAGCAATAATAAACTTAAAGTTAAATACTAATAAAGGGATAAGGATAAACCAATCGCCTAAACTAATTGGTTTGGTTTGGTTGGGGTAATTTATAAAAGAGGTATCTCCCTGAATAAAAAAGGGCAACCATTCGCAAGGGGCTAGGTTTGGCAGCCAAGAGCGCTAATCCGTAATCCCATTTTAAAGCCCATATAAAGCCCACTGATTAATTTCTTAAGGGTTATATCCTATTTGGTATTAACATAGCCCATAAATTAATTTAAATACCCTTGCAAGGCAAAGAAGGTCCTTTGAGCTATTCCGTTTTTTTTTTTTTTATTTTAATCAAAGGGAGGGGTGTGCTATATAGATATAAAGGGATATATAACCCACATCCAAAAGAGAACCTATTTGACAAAGGAATATTTATTTGCTAAAAGGAAAAAAACTAACCATCTTATGATATGAAAATAGAATTAGTTAAACCAGATAAGCTTATACCTTATGATAAGAATCCTCGTAAGAATGATAGTGCTATAAGAGTAATAAAGAATAGCATAAAAGAATTTGGATTTCGCCAGCCGATAGTAGTAGATGAAAATATGGTAATCTTGGTAGGGCATACCAGATGCCGAGCTGCTATGGAATTAGGAATAGATGCTGTACCAGTGCATAAAGCAATAGGATTAAGCGATATACAAAAGAAGGCATATAGGATTATGGATAATAAGTCCCAAGAGTATTCTCAATGGGATTATGATTTATTAAAATTAGAGATAGGAGAATTGCCTCAAGATTTTAAAGAGCTTACTGGTTTTGAAGAAGATGATTTAAAATTTTTAGAATCGCAGGATTGGATAAGCGATATAGACCCTCTTACTCAAGGAACATCTTTAGATGGAGTTAATAGCAAAATAATATTAGAGATTGCATCAGAGCATAAGCAAGAAGCTTTAGGAATGATTAAAGAAATACTTAAAATAAATAATATAGAGTATACTTTAAAATGATGAATATATTATGTGCTTATCCTTATATAGATAAAAGCTATATAAAAATATATAATCAAAATGAAAAAAAAATAAAATTTTTATTAGATAGTGGCGCCTTTACGGCTTTTAATAATGGAGAGCCGATAAATTTAGAAGAGTATTGTGCTTTTATAAAAAATCCCCCAATTAAAATTTGGAAATATTTTGTATTAGATGTTATAGGAAATCCTAAAGCTACAAAAAAAAATTATTATACTATGTTAGATAAAGGATTAAATCCAATTCCCATATTTACCAGAGGAGAAAATCCAGCAGTGCTAAATGAATATTATAAAACTAGCGATATAGTTGGAATAGGAGGATTGGTAGGAACTAAAGGAAATAATGCTTTTGTTAATGGAATTATGAAATTAGCAAAAAAAAGAAAAATTCATTTATTAGGATTTACCAAACCAGATTATATTAAATATCATAGACCTTATATGTGCGATTCTAGTGCCTGGTTAACTGCTCATAGATATGGCACTATTACTATTTATCTAGGAAATGGAAATAAAATAAGAATACAGAAAAAGAAAATTAATACTCTTTCCAAATGCAAACAGGATAGAATACAGGAGATGGGAATAAATTATAAAAATTTATTAAGCGAAAAAAACTGGAGAGGAGCAAATTCTTTATCTGGTAGTTTAAATTGTGCAGGAGAAGTTTTATATTCTTTAGAATGTGCTAAATATTTAAAAGTTAATTATTTTTTAGTTACTGGAGCACCTTATCAAATAACGCAAATTATTAAATGGTATGATTATTATAAGGAGAAAATACAATGAGTAAAGCTATGGTAGTATTATCAGGAGGGCAGGATTCCACAATATGTTTACATTGGGCATTAATAAATTATAAAGAAGTAGAAACTATTAGTTTTAATTATGGACAAAAACATAGTTTAGAATTAAAAAGTGCTATTAAGATTTCTAATTTAAATAATGTTACCCATACGGTAATTAATGTTCCAGATATTTTAAAATCCAGAAGTCCTTTAATTAATAAAAATGAACAGTTAGAAGAATATAAAAATTATGAAGAAATGGATAAAATAATTGGGGATAGAGTGGAGTTAACTTTTGTTCCTATGCGTAATGCTTTCTTTTTAACATTAGCTACTAATATTGCTTTATCTAAAGATATTAAAACTTTAGTAACAGGAGTATGTCAGCAAGATAATGCTAATTATCCTGATTGCCGAGATTCTTTTATTCGCTCACAAGAATTGACAATTAATTATGCTTTAGGTATATCTGATTTTAATATTGTTACTCCTTTAATGTTTATGAGTAAAAAAGAAAGTATAATGTTAGCAATGAAAATGAATAAATGTATGGAATCTTTAGCTTATAGTCATACTTGTTATGCTGGTCAATTTCCGCCTTGTGGAAAATGCCACGCGTGTGTTTTAAGAGCTCAAGGTTTTAAGGAAGCAGGAGTTAAAGACCCATTAATAGAAAGAGCTAATAAATGATAGTAATAATACCTTGTGGAAGTAAAAAAAGTAACGAGCCTACTTTAATTAAAAATTTATATAAAGGAGGATATTTTAAATGGTGTAAAAAATGGGCAGAGTCTGTTACCAGCAAAGAAAAAATATATATTTTATCAGCTAAATATGGATTTATAAATTATTTATATCAAAAAAAAATATCGCCTTACGAAGTAACTTTTAATAATAAAATCAACTGTATAGCTCAAAATATATTAAATAAACAAGCAATATATTTTAATATTAAAAAAGCTTTTGTATTAGGTGGTAAAAATTATATAGATAGATGTAAATTAGCTATTGATGATATTAATAGTATTCAAGAATTATATCCTGAAAAAAGATGGGGAATAGGTTATCAAATGCAATTTTTAAAAAATAATTTAGGAAAACAATTATGGTAATATATGATTATTTAAAAAAAAATAAAATTCCATTTAAAGCAAATGATAATATATCAGAGCATTTAAATAAAGAATCTATAGAACAAATAAAAGTAAATATAAAATCTGCAGTAGATGATTTATTAAAAGCTTTATTAATAGATGTGGAGAATGACCATAATACTAAAGATACCGCACAAAGAATAACTAAAATGTATATCGAAGAAATTTTTAAAGGAAGATATTATCCAATGCCTAAAGTAACAGAATTTCCTAATGCTAAACAATTAGATGAAATTTATACAGTTGGTCCTATTACAGTTCGTTCTATGTGTTCGCATCACTTTGTTCCTATATTAGGTAAAGCTTGGATAGGAGTTATACCATCAGAAAAAGTGATAGGATTATCCAAATTTAATAGAATAACAGAATGGATTATGGCAAGACCACAAATTCAAGAAGAATCAGCTATGCAATTAGCCGATGAAATAGAAAAATTAATAAAACCAAAAGCTTTAGGAGTTTTAATTAAAGCCCAACATATGTGTATGACTGTTAGAGGGGTAAGAGAGCACGATACCAGTATGGCGACATCAGTAATGAGAGGATTATTTAAAACTAATAGCGATGCTCGTAACGAATTATTAAATATTATTAAAGGACAAGGGTATATATAAATCTACAAAAACATACACACAAATAGGACCAGTTGCTTATAGACAATGGAGAGCAGATAGTCATTGTAATCTAATACACGGATATGCACTATCTTTTCATTTTGAATTTGAAAGTAAAACATTAGATGCTAGAAATTGGGTAATGGATTTTGGAGGATTAAAACCTTTAAAATCATTATTAGAGGATTGGTTTGACCATACTTTTTTATTAGCTCAAGATGACCCAGAGTATGAGTTTTTAAAACAGTTAGGAGAAAAAAAATTAGCAAAAATAACTGAAGTAGAAAAAACTGGTTGTGAAGGTATAGCTGATTT
>TARA_R100000329_G_scaffold23194_1_pt1 | contig 13943 bp, 23 predicted proteins | sample TARA_R100000329 | Tara Oceans TARA_R100000329 (sample SAMEA2620783) | marine metagenome | biome: marine biome (ENVO:00000447); feature: surface water layer (ENVO:00002042); material: "saline water (ENVO:00002010), including plankton (ENVO:xxxxxxxx)" | depth 5 m | reverse complement strand
TACTTCAGCTTCGATTAAAAGTATTGCATCTCTAATTTCAACTCTCATTAAAAATCCTCCTCGACTGTTGATGGTATATCAAGATCTTCATCTTCATAAAATTCTGGTGCAGGGAAAGACCAAACTTTTACTGCTTTGCCTTTTATTCTAAATGATTTCCTATCACCTCCAGAGTTCCTGAGCCATGACCATATTTGATGTTGACTTGAATAACGATATCTTCTTGCTTCTAAATATATAAATAAATCTTCTGATCTGAAATAAACTTTTTGTTCATCTTTGCTGTGCCATGGTTTGGCATTCATTATTTCATCTTTTTGTCTGGCTTGGACTTTACCTGTTAAAAATGCATCCAATGCTTTTTCAAACTGACCTTGTGGTGATGCATCGTCTGGGTCAACTATTACTTCAACACTCTGCAATAGTTCATTTATCCTTTTCTCCCATTTTAATCCTGGCATCAGGCTAGGGCATTTATTTAATTTTTCAACACACATCTTTTGTAGCTGTCTTTGGTCAAGTAATTGCTGGGTTGTGACTTCTATTCTTTCACCTTGCATTTCTACATACCATCTTACAGAAGATTTATTTTCAGTTTCATATTTTGTTATGGCATCAACTTCAATCGTCAGACCACCACCAATACCTCCAATGCCATATTCTCTTCTCATGCATTTTGACTTCTCACAATAATTACATATTGGTGTCTGCTTACAAGTATATGCATAATCTTTTTTGCTGACTGCTTTTATTAATCCATTTACTTCACTGGATGGTAATGGACTTGAAACATTCTCATAATTAAACTTCATTAAATCTTCTTGCCAGTCGTCTGGATTTTTCTTGCGATAATAAACACCAACATTGAACAAAGAATTATTGCGACCACCTTCAGGAAAACCCATCGTCATTATATGTTGAAGGCATGGTGGACCATCACTAAACATATCTGTTAATTGAGTTTTAAAATTTTGCAGCTTATCATAAGTTGTTGTTTTCTTTTCTGCGAGCTCTATAAAATCTTTTAAACTTAATTTTTTGCCATTATAGATTGCATGCCTTTCTGTTTTATCTCCATCCCAATAACAAAGATTTATCCAATTTCCTCTATCACGTTCATTGGCTCTTGATATTTGCTTGGGGAATATTTCTGCTCCACCATAACCTAATTGGGCAGCAAACTCATTTAACTTGGCAACCATATCTATTGCAGCAATCGCAGGTTTACAAAATAAATATAAATGAGCACCACCAGATTTACTTCTGCAAAGTATCAATGGTGTTTTTCTAATTTTCTTTTCTAAACTTTCAAGTGATTCATTTAATTTTGATTCACCACGAATGTCAATATCAATAACTCCAAAGTTGCAAGAGTTATCAAGTTTCAACATTATGATCCCTAATATATAATCACCACCATTTAAGTGATGTTTAAAATTTTCTTCTGTTGCTGGTTCACTGACTGTTACAGCACGACCAGACATCTTGCCATCTGCTTCTTGTTTTTTAACTCTGTACTGACCATGAGCAAGTTCATAACCATTGAACAGATTCATAAATCTTTTTATCATTTATATTCCTTTTTAAAAGTGCAGCTGGAGTTGGGTCCATTAAGTAAAGCGAGAGGACAACTCCAAACTGCACCTATTCATTCCCCGAGAAAACATGCCTCATGCCATGACCCATGAGGGGAGAATGAAACTACATTACATCATCTTGTTCGTCTGGTGATACATTAACCTCACCTGATGTAACCTTGCTCTTGAACTTCCTTGCTGCAAGATATATATCCTGACCATTTGGAAGTTTTTCTAAAATGCCACCTGACTTGGCATCAAAGAGTATTTCGATATTCCAACCGAACCAAGTGCCATTGTCATTCTTTTGTGGCACTGTTGTAAGTTTATATGCAGTCCAAAACATAGCAGGATTCATAACACCCTCACCATCTGGTCTTGGTATCTGTAATCTATTTATCATAGAGTTCCATTGCTTTGCCTTGCGTAATTGAGATGATGCCATTGATATCATCGCAGGTGAATATAAAGTTCCGTCAATAACATAAACCATATATTCTGCAGTTGGCACAACTTCATTGCCAACATCATTAAAATATTTTCCCAACTCATTTTGTTTACAAGTTGTTAAAATAAAAGGATCATTGCCATGATCTTTTACCAAACCACCTCTGTCTGGTTTCCATTCTAGATGTGTTCTGCGATAACTAATTGGCACCACAGTAATACCTTTTTCACCATCAATGACATCATTGGATACTGTGTCAAGAATATATCCTGCTTCAGCACCTTTGATATAAGCAGGATCTGCTTTCATTGCTTTTGGTGATTGTGCTTGAAGTATATTCAAGCGAGGAATCATAATGTCATCTTGTGACATATTTTCAGATGCTGATCCTGCATCCTGTAGTAATATAGATTTATCGAAAGCCACTACATTGCTCTCTACTTTTTTCTTTATTTCATTGGCCATAATTTTATCTCCTTATCTTGGCTCTGCGACCTGTATAAATTTTAAACAGATCGTGTGGGATTGATTTCCCTTCAGACAACATTTCTTTTATGTATGCTGTCAATTGTGCAGGATGAACTCCAGTTGCTCGTTTGTAGAAAATTTTGCGATCTCTCAGCTCTTTTGCAAACTGATCACATTCATTATCTTCTGCACGACCAAATTGAACTTCAACATTATTTTTAATTAAGTCACCACCATTATTAGCACGCAACCAATCAAAACATTGATCCTGTCGGACTTGCAATTCTATACGTTCTGTGCCTTTTGCTCTTTCAATAGAGCCAGCACTAGGTATAGAAGCAGAGACAATATCTTCAACTTTAATCTTCGCACCATTGTTTAAAGTAAAGTCTTTGATATTCAGTTCTTGCATTAAATCAGGCAAGGACTGTTCAGCCAACTTCGTAAGATCCTGCTTTTTTCGCTTCAATGATTCTTCAGCTTGTATAATTTCAGTTTGTAAATCATACATCTGTTGAGCCATATCTGCAATTGCACCTAATTCATTTGACGCAGGTGCCACGTCATCAAGCAGATTTATACTCATTTTCTTTCACCTTTCTGAGTTCCAAGGCGACAGGCATGTACCAACCTTTGCGTCGATCCCTCTCACCTTCTTCTACATTGCGTTCCCATCTGAGAACACGGACTGTTGGAGACATTTCAGATGCTATCATACAAGTGATCATAACAGCTATTGGGTCTCCTCCTCCTGGCCAGAGCAAATAATCGTCTGGACTGAAGTTCTTTAATATTCTTTTTGCCTTTTGGATAGATGGTCCAGGAAGAAACTGTGGCTTTTCATTTGGTTCAAATATAACTTCAATCGTTCCATAACGAGTGGCATCAGTTAAATCTGGTGTCCAACCAAATTTATTCTTCACTGGTCTATTAACAACATATACTTTTGGCATATATATCCTTTCTTAATTTTGTTGTGCCACCAGCTTGCCAAGTTCAACCACTAATCAGCTGTACTGAGACAGAGAACAGTCCTTAACTATGTCCACTGCGTAGCACGTTTTATAAATATAACCTTTTATTTGTAAATTAGTAAAGTTTTTATATATAGAAAATAAAATCTGGGGATAAAAAAATATTTTATTAAATTACAAAAACATTGGTTACTGTGGTAACTCTAATCGTTTTATTAATTAAAAACAATATTTTATTTGTGTTAACCAAAGACAATAATTAGGAGAAACCGACCCCAGTGTTTGGTAACTTTTTTTCTAAGTCATTGTTTTTGTTACGATCTTTTTTCTTTACTTCCCAGAGATAATAAGAGATAATGTCTATATTAATTGAGAAAGGAACTAAAATGATTACAAAATTTGCTATAAAAGTCCACGAAGTTATCACTGATACAAAGACTGGACATTCAAATGAATATCAACCTACATATTTTTCAAAGGTTGTTAACACAATTTCAGGAAGAAGTTTCACAGATAAACCTGAGAGAGTTTCAACAACTCAAAGACCAGAAGTTCTTTTTGCAACAAGAAAAGAAGCATGGGAAGTTGTTTCTGGTTTGCCTGCCACTGGCACTCTTGGTCAGTTTTCATATAAATATACTTACAGCATCGAGTCATTAACATATGGTTATGCCAATCACATTGGTTGGTCAGATGTAAATCCATATGAGATTGTAAAAGTTGTGTCTGATAAAACTATTGACATTAGACCTATGGATGCAACAAGAGATGAAAGTTGGAAACCAGAGTTTGTTTCTGGTGGTTATGCTGGCCACTGTGTTAACCAGTGCGATCAAAAGTGGGATGTTGTTTCAAACGATGATGCTCCACTTGTTAGAGCAAGATTAAGAAAGGATGGTTATTATCATTCTGTTATTGGCAAGCACCTTTTAGGTGATAAACCAAGAAAGTTTTACGATTTTAATTTTTAGTTATTGGGGGATTTATTCCCCCAGCATTTGAGAAAGGAGATATTTATGTCAGGTGCAACAGCAAAACAGTTCCAAGAGTGGGAACAAAGAGCAAAGAAATGCTCAATCGATGAGTTGGTTTTTATTTGTAAAGACTGTGCAGAAGCAGAGCTCGCAATGAGAGGTTGGAATCCTGAAAAGGAAAATTATTATGCCGACCAGAGAATGACATACTCTGCTGAACTGACAAGACGGAGGAAGAAATGCAAATAGATTTTGATGAGTCTGAAATGTTAGCAATGGCATGTGTATTAGAATGTCATTATGATAGGATCATGTCTGAGTATGATGATTGTTTTAGTGCTGAAGAACACAAAGAGTTCAAAGGATTGGTTCTGAAAATAGAGAAAACTCTCGAGAAGCATGGTGTAAAAAAAGATTGGAGATCTAGTGAAAAGTTTATAAAAGAGATTAAAAAACTTTGGGATGTAGAAAAATGATAAAAACACTCGGACTAATTTTAATTTGTTGCTTGAGCTTTCTCCTCACAGTTATGGTTTTTGAACTCATGGTTGGTTGTGGCGAAAGAACTTATTTTGCTGAGGGTCATTGGATAACTAATGAATGTTTATTAATCCCTCACGAACAAGCACATGGCAAGTGGAAATAATTTTACTTTTATTTATTTTTAATCTAAAGTCAATTTAGAAATAATTTAATTAAAAACATTATTTCCTCCCATTTCAAATATTTAATATTTATTAAACTTAAAGCTCTCCTCACAGAGAGCTTTCTTTTTGCCCAGAAATAAGATATACAGTTTTATAACAGTTAACCACTGGAAACATAGGTTTTTGGAGAAGAATATATGGCTGCAGAGAAAACAAAGAAGATAACAGTCAAAAGACCTGTCAAAGATGGTCGTCCTGTCAATGTTGAAAAGTTTGATGGAAAGTTTAAATCTGTTGAACCAATGAAGAATCAAAAGCCATCAAGAACAAGACCCAATAGATATAAATGGAATCATCATGCAACAATTAATTGGATTATGGGTCAAGCAGACCCAGTAGGTTTTTTGGCCAATGTTATGAATGGTAAAGAAATATTCCCAGTATATTCAGAGTCAGATGGTGAGATACAAAACATTGGAAAGATAGGTGCAGACCCAGAGCTGAGAGTTATGGCAGCAAAAACATTGCTCGGCAAATGTGTTCCAGATTTAAAAGCAGTTGAAGTAAAAGCTCAAATAGAAGAAAAGAAGGTGCTGGATATCAGCAAATTAACAGACAATGACCTTAATACAATCGAGCGAGCTCTTGAGCATGCTGTCATTGACGCAAGTCAAGGCAGAGAGGATGAGGAGATCATTGAAGACATTCATCCAGGAGAGTTGGCAAACAGTTGAACCAGGACGAGAGTTCTATGACAACTGGCACATTGACGCAATATCAGAACATCTTCAGGCAGTTGTTGAAGGTGATATTCGTCGATTAATAATTAATATCCCTCCGAGACATATGAAATCAATCGCAGTGGCAGTTGCTCTTCCTGCATGGACATGGGCAATACAGCCGCAGAAAAGATTTTTGTTCGCATCATATGCAGGTTCATTGTCAATAAGAGATTCAGTTAAATGCAGGAGATTAATTGACAGTGCTTGGTATAAAAAACATTTTGATGGTTCTTTTAAATTAACAACAGATCAAAACCAAAAACAAAGATTTGAGAATGACAAAACAGGATACAGGATCGCAACATCAGTTGATGGAGCTTTGACAGGGGAAGGTGGTGACATAATTGTTATTGACGATCCGCACAATGTTCGTGAGGCAGAATCAAATACAGTCAGAGAGGGTGTTCTTGATTGGTGGGATCAAGCAATGCAAACCAGACTCAATGATCCAAAGACTGGATCATTTGTTATCATTATGCAAAGAGTTCACGAGAAAGACTTGACAGGTCATATTTTGGCCAATGACAATGATTGGGATCACCTTTGCATTCCTGCTAGATATGAGATTGGTCATCCAACAGTTTCTAAAAGTTCATTGTTCTTTACAGATCCAAGAACAAAAGAAGGTGAATTATTATGGCCAGAAAGAATAGATGAAAAGACTCTTGATAATTTAGAGAAAAGTCTTGGCACATATGCATCGGCAGGTCAACTGCAACAAAGACCAATGCCCAAAGGTGGTGGTATATTAAGAGCAGAGTGGTGGGTGCCATGGGAGTATGAAGAGTTGCCAGATGTAGAATATGTTATTCAATCTTGGGACACAGCATTTAGCACAAAAGAAAAAACATCATATTCTGCAAGAACAACTTGGGGTGTCTTCAGGAGGAATGGTCAGGTGAATGCTATTGTTATTGATATGTGGTATGACAGAGTCACCTATCCAGAGTTGAGAAGAATCGCACAAGAGTCGTTTTATGATTATGAACCAGACGCAGTTCTCATAGAAAAGAAAGCATCTGGTCAAAGTTTAATACAAGATTTGCGTATGGCTGGTGTGCCAGTAATTGAATATATGCCTGACAGAGACAAAGAAGCAAGAGCACATGCCAGCAGTGCATTATTAGAAGATGGAAGAATTTACTTTCCTTCTAACAGAAAATGGGCTAAAAATTTAATAGACATTTGTGCTGCATTCCCTGCTGGGGACAATGATGACATAGTTGACACATGTACACAGGCATGGTTGAGACTTCGCAAAGGTTGGTTTGTCACTCATTCTTCTGATTATGATGATGACGAAATAGAAACAAAAGAGAGGATAACATTGTATGGCTAGATCCCCAATAAATATCCAAGCTGAAGAGCCAATGTTTGCTGAAGGCGAACCAGCTGATGATTTACAAGTTGAAAATATTGGTGATGACGTTTTAATAGGTGACCCAGCAGAAGACATGGTTCAGGAGGACACTGACTTTGATCAAAACCTTGCTGAAGTTATTGATGAAAGAGAGCTTTCAAAAAAAGCAGATGAATTAATACAGCATTATGAAAATGATAAATCAGCAAGATCCGAGTGGGAAAGAAGATATAAAGAAGGTTTGAGGACACTTGACACTGAAGGTGGTTTAGACGAATCAGAAGATCAAAGAGCATCCAGAGGTCTGAGCACAGTTGTTCATCCTTTAATATCAGAAGCAGCAACACAGTTCAATGCAAGAGCAATCGCAGAATTATATCCTTCTGATGGACCAGTGAAAACAGTTATTGTTGGTGAGCCAAGTGAAGAAGTTGAGGAGCAAGGTCGCAGGGTGCGTGAATATATGAATTACCAGATCACCCAGCAGATGCCTGAATACTTTCCTGATCTAGACCAGATGTTATTTCACCTGCCATTGATCGGACAAACTTTTAAAAAGATATGGTGGGATCCAGATTTAAATAGACAAAAATCTATATTTGTAAAGGCAGAAGATTTTGTTGTTGCACCAGAGTCAAATGATTTACAAACAGCACCAAGATACACTCACCTCATAAGAATACCAAAAAACGACTACAATAGATATGTTGATGCAGGATATTATTTACAATCAGAATATTCAGGTGATGATATCGATCCAGCAGGTGATACAATAGCAGACATTGAAGGTGTTGAAGGTTATTCTGCAGATGGCGAAGATCAGACATTAACACTTTTAGAGATGCATGTTTACGAATCTTTTGAAGGCATTGATAATGCAGATGATGATGAGGGCAGTGTTGCATTGCCATATATTGTTACAATAAATTATGACACGCAGAAAGTTGTTAGTGTTCGCAGAAACTGGAGAGAAGAAGATGAACAGCAACGAAGACGAGATTGGTTTGTAAGTTATAAATTTCTTCCTGGACTTGGGTTTTATGGTTTTGGTCTTTATCACATGATTGGTGGTCTTGGCAAAGCTGCAACAGGATCTTTGAGAGCATTATTAGACTCTGCTGCATTTTCAAATATGCAAGGTGGATTTAAATTAAAAGGCAGAGTGACAGGTGGTGAACTGCAAGTTAATCCTGGAGAGTTCGCAGATCTAGATTCAACAGTTGACGATGTTAACAAAGCAATCATGCCATTGCCATTTAAAGAGCCAAGTGGATCGTTGTTTCAATTATTAGGTTTTATTGTACAATCAGGTCAAAGATTTGCAAGCACAGCAGATTTAAATGTTGGCGATGTTAATCCTAATGCACCTGTTGGTTCTACAGTTGCGTTAATAGAACAAGGCAGTAAATCATTTTCAGCAATACACAAAAGACTGCACCATTCCCAAGGTCAAGAGTTTAAATTACTCTCAAAACTAAATGCAGAATATTTACCAGAGAAAGTTGCGTTTTCAGTTGCTGGTGGAACACAACAAGTTTTTGCTGCAGACTTCAATGACAGAGTTGATATAATACCAGTCAGTGATCCAAACATATTTAGCACTGCCCAGAGAATAGCACAAGCACAAGCAGTGTTGCAAATGTCAAAAGCAGCACCAAACCTGCATGATAATTATGAAGCATACAAAAGAATGTATGAAGCAATCAGAATACCAAACATTGATGAGATTCTAAAAAAGCCAACAGAAGCAGCAAGACTTGATCCGATTGATGAGAATATGTCTGTTATGTATGGCAAGCCAATAAGAGCATTCCCAGAGCAAGATCATGATTCACACATACAAGTTCATTTACAGTTTTTGTCAGACCCATCACTTGGTGGCAATCCAGGAGCAAAAGGCATGCAACCAATACTTGTTGCACACGTTGCTGAACATATTGCATTATTGTATCGCACGAGAATGGAAGCAAGCATTGGTATGCCATTGCCTAATTTACCAGATGTGCGTGATAAGAAGTTCGAGTTTGATGATATCAATCCAGAACTAGATATGTTAATAAGCCAAAGAGCAGCACAAGTTGTTCAGGCAGCACCACAGATGCAAGCAATTAGAGGATTACAAAATGTTGGCAAGCAACAACAAAACCCATTACAATATGCCCAGCAACTTGCTCAACTCGAAGCACAAGCACTCCAGCAAAGGACTCAATCGCAAATACAAGCTGACCAAGCCAAAGCTCAATCGGATATTGCGATCAAGCAAGCAGATGCTAAACAAGATATAGAAATAGCAAAAGCCAAAACTCAAGTTGAGCTTGAATCCAAGATCAGAAAGCTCGAGGCAGAGTTACAATTAGAGAGAGAAAAGAATGCAGCAAAATTACAAATGGAAATGTTTAAGCAATGAATGAAAAAATAATACCAATGCAAGGAATCAACCCAGCAGCATTCTCTGGCCAGATGCAGCAACAACCAATGCCTGCTGCTAATATAAACATGAATCAGTATTTACTTCAAAAGATAGACGAGATAAAAAGGAGAATGTTTGGTGACAATGTTGGTGCTCTCGCAAACATTATGATGCAGCAACAGCAACCAATGATGCAACAACCTAGAAGGAGAATGTAATGGGTTCAGCCTGTGCAGGTGGCAGTTCAGAGGAAGATAAGCAAGACTCAATGGGAAGTATAGGTGGCATCGCTGGTGGCGAGTCAGGTTCAGTTCTTGGTTCAGTAAATTTAACAGCACCAGACAAAAACCAACCAAAAGAGGACAAACCATTCTTCCCGTCAGTCATTGGTGTTTTAGATTCAGTTTTTGGATCAATAGGTGCAACACCACCTGAAGAAGAAAAGAAAGAAGGATTTACAATATCTTCTGGAGCAGCACCATTGCAACCTCAAAAGCCAATGCAAGATTTAATATTCAAAACACCAGTTCCATCTACAGAAGAACCAAGACCAGCAGGCACAGGAGTTACAATACAAGGTGGCAACATCTATACAATGAAAGATGATGAAGGTAATGTGACAGGAACTTTATCAGCTCTTGAAACTTTAAAAGATATGAAAGATGCTCAAGATTCAGCAGTTTTTGGTGAGCCAGCAGGAACAATAGTTGACAGCATGCCAACATTATTAGATTCATTAACAGGTGAAGCATCAGGTCAACAAATGCCTTTTGAACCTTTGGGAACAGTCGCACAACCAAGTCAAGTCATGCAAGAGTTCACTCCACCAGATAAATTATTTGGTATATTCGATCCAGTATATGCGAGTCCACAGCCATCATTTGATGCTCAATTACAAATGAGTGAGGAAAAGAAACTTGAAAAAGATTCAGAACCAGCAACAACAAACGAACCAATATTCAGATATTTTCAAAGAGCATACAAAGGTGGCATCCCAGATAGATTTTTAAGCAGTTTTTTAACAAGGTTTGGATATAGTCCAACATTCATAGATCAACAAATGCAAGTTAATGAAGATGGCGAGATCGTAGATGCTCAAGGCAATCTTATAGAAGGTCTGCCAAATGTTGCATTGATCGGTGAAAAAATTAAACAAGAAATGACATAGGAGAATAAAATGGCTGGCAATGAAATGCTTGATCAAATGAATCAGTTGCTTAAAAGGGCTGAGCCAAATGCACCAATGACTGATGATGATAAAGAATTTTTTAATTCTATATATGATTCAATTATAAAATCTTTGAGGATGGAGCCAGGAGCTGCTGTCAGTGAGAGCGATATAATTGATTCTTTAAAATCATTAGATCAAGGATCTTCTGTTGGTGAAAGTGGGATGCAAGGTTATACTATGCTTGAAGAGATATTAAGAAATATTTATAAAACAAGATCAGGAATAGATTCAGAAACATAGGAGAATAAAATGGCTGAAATAAACGTAGACAACATGGATAAAAATGCAGAACTATTTATGGAAAAGATGGGTTTTGCTCACGACTCAGAAGGTCTTGAACTTTCTGAAGAACAACTTGTAAATTTTTTATTGCTCTGTCACCAGATGGAATATGGTGTTGGTGAAGAGGAAGAAGAACACGAAGATGATGGTGTTAAAGTTAAAATAATGAAAGTTCACAGTGGCGACATGAAAGGCATGATGGATGAAATGCTAGGTCATGGTGGTCCAATGATGAGTGATTAAAATGATGAACATGCCAAAAAATTTAGGTGCTTTGGGACAAATGGACAATGGTATTGTAAAAGCCAGCAGAACTTTTGAAGATATGGGTTATCCAAGTAATTTACCTGATGAAGACAAGGCATATATTATAAAAAGATTAATGGACTTTGCTAATGAAGATTTTAATCCTTGGGCAAATGGTTCAACTGGTTTTCCCCTTCTTATGAGGGAAAAGTATGGAGTGGAGGGAAGCAGATAATGCCATTTAGCAAATATTCACCAAAACAGAAAAAGCTCGCAAGAGCAGCAAAGCCAAGAAATAAAATAACAGGTGCAGATTTTAAAGCACTAAAAAAGAAAAAGAAGAAGAAAAAGTAATGGCCAAAAGACCAGGATTATATGCTAATATTCATGCGAAGAGAAAAAGAATAAAAGCAGGATCAAAAGAGAAGATGCGTAAAAAAGGGCAGAAAGGAAGACCCACAAAAGCAAATTTTAGGAGTGCAGCAAAAAGTGCCAGGAAAAAGAAAGTTTAAAAAAGTTGCCAAAACAAAAAAGGGTGTTCCAAAGAAATATGTTTCAGGAGCAAAGAACCCAAAGGCAAGAGAAAAAGAAATAAAAAGAACAGCCAAACTTTACAGGCAAAATAAATTGACACCTGCTATGATGGATAAAATATCTAAAAGGAGGAGCAAAAGCTAATGGCAACAAAAGCAACTAAAAAGAAAAGTGGTGGTAAATATGGTTCTATTCCTGGAGCTGGAAAGTTCTCAAAAGAAAAACTTGACAAGGTTTATAAAAGAGGATTGGGTGCTTATTACTCATCAGGCAGCAGACCAAAAACTTCAGCACACCAATGGGCAATGGGTAGAGTGAAGAGCTTTGTGACAGGCAAAGGTGGAGCAAGAAAAGCAGATTCAGATTTATTAAAGGGGAAAAAGAAAAGTGGTAAAAAAAAGACCTGATCCTAAAAAAGGCACAGGCAAAAAACCAAAGGGCAGTGGCAGAAGATTATATACAGATGAAAATCCTAAAGACACAGTCAGTATAAAATTTGCTACACCAACAGATGCTCGCAAGACAGTTGCCAAAGTAAAAAAGATATCTAAACCATATGCTCGAAAAGTTCAGATATTAACAGTTGGAGAACAAAGAGCAAAAGTTATGGGGAAGAAAGAAGTTGCAAGTATTTTTAAAAAAGCAAAACAAGTTTTAAAAAATAAAAAGGAGAGTAAAAGTGGCAAAAAAAGCAGTTGAGGCACCAAAAGGTTTTCATTGGATGAAAGCTGGCAAAGGTTATAAGTTAATGAAGAATCCAGCTGGAGGATACAAACCACACAAAGGTGCGAGCCAAAAAGCAACTTTTGAGATACAGAAAGTTCACAGTGGCAAAACTAGATAAAGCATTAGGAGCATTATTAGATTTATTAGGTAAAAGACCTGCACGTGAAGATATCGGTGCATTTAAAGACATTCCTGCTAATGACCAAGTTAATTTATCAAAGGTAGAAGAATTGCATAAAGATTTAAATTTTGAAACACAGTCAGCTCGACAACAAGGAATGATTGACATGAATACAGAGCTTGATGCTAGTATATTCCGTGCTGTTCCTGAATTAGATGATTACTATTCTGATCTTCCTAATATATTTAGATTTGATAATCCTAATAGTCCAAGAACAGCAAGAGACGAGAGAATTAGTTTTATTGATAGTCGTGAAAAAATAGATAAAATAAGACAATATGGTTTTCCAATTGAACGAGATCCTGATTTCAAAGGTGATCCTGGTCCAGATAATGTTTTTTACAGAACATGGTTAAGAAATAAAAATATGAAATTTGAGGATGTTTTTGATTATGACCCTGATAAAATTTCAATAAATGAACTTTTAAAAAAACAAGCACAATATGAATTCCTTAAATCATATAATTTATCTCCTGAAGATATCAGAGATATATTAAATGTAAAACTTGATAAAGATAAGTAATGGCAACTTACAAAGGCAAAAAAGTAACATTAAATAAACCCAGAAGAATAGGCAAAGGTGAAACTTCCTATGGTAAAAAGAAGTCTGTGGTTTATGTTATGGATGGTGACAAGGTCAAAAGAGTTACATTTGGTGATCCAAATATGCGTATAAAGAAAAATCAAAAAGGTCGCAGAAGTAATTTTAGATCAAGGCACAACTGCGATAATCCTGGACCAAAAACAAAGGCAAGATATTGGTCTTGTAAGGCATGGTAATATGGCTAAAATTCAAAAACTTGGTCTCGAGGCATTTGAGTTTTTAAAAAATCTTGTAAGTAAAGCAGGTCAAGATGTTAATAATTTGCCAGATGCTCCCAGTGGTGATTTTGGTGCATTGAAAAATCTTCCTTTTGCTATGGTAAGAAAAGAAGGAACACCACCAACATTTTCTTATTCCAAAGATTTCAGCAGAATAATATCTGGACCAGAATATAATGTATTTAGTCCAGGACAGAAAATGACACCAAAACTTTCTAAAAGTATATTTAGTCAAGAAAAAGATTTAAGAGAATTAGATACAGATTTTGGTCTCATTCCCA
>TARA_R100000329_G_scaffold14567_3_pt1 | contig 14000 bp, 31 predicted proteins | sample TARA_R100000329 | Tara Oceans TARA_R100000329 (sample SAMEA2620783) | marine metagenome | biome: marine biome (ENVO:00000447); feature: surface water layer (ENVO:00002042); material: "saline water (ENVO:00002010), including plankton (ENVO:xxxxxxxx)" | depth 5 m | reverse complement strand
TAATTTATTTCTTAGATTTTCAACAATACCTCTAAGGCAACTTGTACAACTTGTCGGCTTTTGATTTTTCATATTAGTTCTATTATATATATATAAAAGCATGTCTCTTTCCTCATAAGATTCTAATTTATCACCCTTATATCTTTTAAAAAATTCTTTAACATATTCATATTCACTAGGCTTTAAATATCCTTTAGACGGATATAATTCATCAAGAGTTTTTTTTCTTTTATCGCATCCACAATCTTTGCCTGTAATTTCAGAAACCTTATCAACTACAGTTTTTATTCCTGTTGCTTTTGTAATTTTTTCAATCTTTGATCCCAATCCTTTACTCATAATAATCTTCTTTAAATTTATCTTTGATTTTTATTTTACATCTTTTAACTGTTCTGAAAATTGTTGCATAAGATATTTTTGTTTTTTTGCTCATTTCAGTTTTATGCAATTTAAATTCATATCTATATAAATCAAATAATTTCTGGTCAAACCAATAAAATGTTTTGATATATGCATCTACCTTTTTTTGTATATTATTATCACTTTTATTTTCAGGATAAAATATTAAATTTTCTTTTTCTCTGCGATTTAATTTTTGTTTATCAAATCTAACATATTTTTTTTCTCTCCTTAAAAAATCTATAAATATTTGTTTTGCTTTATTATATATAATATACGTTTGACTGTTATAATATTTGTCTAAAAATTTTAAAATCAAATGAGGTTGATTTTCTAATTTATCAATTTCATCTTGTAATTTTAAAAAAACATCATGTGTTATATCTTCATAAAATTTACCTTTTAATTTAAAATATTGAGTATCTAATTTATAAACAATATTTTTAATTAAATCATATTTCTCATATAACATTAACATCGCTTTTTTTTTATCCATGTTTATTTATCTTTTTGTATTTGTCAATTATTTCAATTAAGAAAAATTTATCCCATTTGTGTTTTATTTGTTTTGACAAAGCTACCTGAAATTTTAATTTATCAAATCTCTCTTTTCCAATTCTGTCAATTAAATTATATGTGTAATTTATAAGATCACCAGATTTGTAATAATTGCAGGACAAACATTGTCCGTGCACATTATCTTCATTAAATCGAATTACAGGATGTTTACCAGCAGAATAATAATGCCCAGCCTGCAGAGTAGTATATTTACCACATGAAATGCATGGTTTATCTTTGTCACGATTTCTTATAAATCTATGAAAGTGAGTTACTGCAATCCTTATTAAACTGGATAAGGACTTATTAAGAAGTACTTTATTTGTAGCCATATTTTTTTATATAGCCAACTAGACAAATCTAAGTAAGGAAAAATTTTTTAAAAAAACAAATATCAAATAAAAAAAACCCCCTAGTTAGGTTTGAAAAAATATATAAGAAAAAAGGGTAAGAATAAACTAGGGAGTTTTAAAAACATCAAATTAACGGTATGAACAAATCCGTAAAGTGGATTAATCTATATTTTTTTTTAATGCTTTTATAATTTCGTTATATGAATGATGTGCATCCTTAAAACTAATTTCGCTAAGCATTGATGCTACTAATATACAAATTATTTGTTTTCTTTCATATTCAGGTAATTGTAATGCAATCTCACAAAGTTGTTTTGGGATTTTGTTCATTGTTTTTTCACTGTATTTTATAATTTATCAATTTCTTTTTTCAATTGTAATTTAATGTTTTTATATTCCTCTTTATTAAAAGTCTGTAAAAATTCATAAGGAGAAATATCTAAATACAACTCAAATTCATCCATCATTCCTATGCCTTTTATATCTTCTGAACTGTGAACAAAAACTCTCATTCCTAACATAATATTTTTAGTATCTTCATTTTCATTATTTGGAGGTGCATATGTATGTATTAATTTTACCTCTCCAAATATTTCTTTATTTTTATTTATATCCATAAATTCTATATCTTAAAGTGGTAACTGGAATATTAAATTTTTTTGCAGTTTTAGTTAAATTATTTGATTTTATAAAATAATCTTTTGCTTCTTTTATTTTTTCTTTTGAATATTTGATGCTAGCAAGTGTTGCTTTCCTTTGTTGACTATTTATAAATTCAATTCCATTATCTTGATAATTATCTTTTGCTGTTCCAATTTCAATATTTTCATAACTGTTGTTTTGTTTGTCATGATCCATGTGTCTTACTTCTGTACCAATATTATATAATTTATAACCAAATTTTTTAAATGCTTGAATTCTATGTAAAAAAATATCTTTTGTAATTTTTTTATTTAATTTTTTATCAAATAATTTAACTTGAATTTTTTTATAATCATTTTTTTTTCCATATCCTATGCTTTTATTTTTTGAATTTAATAATGTACCATCTTTTAACATTCTGTATCCTAATTCTAAGACTTTTTCCTCTCTGTTATCAGATTTCTTTTTTTTATAATTTATTTCTTTGTGTTTTGTTTTCATTTTATTTAGTTTTAGTTTCAATATAAGTGTCTTTGTATCCTTTTTCGTGCCATTGTATTTGTTCTATTTTAGCATCAAGAAAATTGTCAAAAATATTTGGAGTTCCACCTATCCATACATAATACTTTATATTTTTCATTTTTTAGTTTTAATATTTCAATAATTTTTGTGTTTCCATCTATTTTCATTGTGTTTAAATAATGCCCTCATTACATCTCTATGACTTAGTGATCCAAATAATTCTATTTCTCCATCAGCTATTTGATTAAATACATATATAAAATCAGTAATTTTAAGGTTTGAATATTTAGAAATAATTGATTTTGCCAATCTTTCATTTTCCTGATCTAATAATTTATCTTTAAATTTTAATTTACTATTCAACTGCATCAATAATGCTTCAATTAAACCCTCTGAAAATTCAATTCCTTTAGCTTTTATTAATTTATTTATTGTTGGAGAATCAGATGAAATTGCTTTATGTATTGATGTAATATTTAAATTACTATTAAGACTGTAATTTACTAATAATTCTTTGTTTGTACTTTTCACTAAGTCCATTATGTTCTGTGTTTTTGTTAATAATTTCATCTTCCCAAGATTTATTATTTAAATAAGTCATTGGATTTTTTCTAAATGATTTGTCAGGAGTTGAATCTATATAATTAGGTAAATGATTCATTATTGCTTCTCTTTCATTTTGTTTTAATCTTTTCCATTTAATTTCACATTTTGGTTTGTTTACTTTTTTATCGTAAAAATTCCAAAAATCATTAAAAGAAGGTATAATATCAATTTCAATATCATTATCAATATCAATATCATTATCAGTATTTTGAAGAATTTTAATTTCTTTTTGATTTTTATTTGAATCTATTTTCTTTTTTTCATAAGCACTTTTTCTTGCTTTACTTCTAATCTCTGAAATTTCATTTTCTTTTTTATACCTCCTGCTTGTTAATTCAATAAACCCTGTATGGTAAGATATATCACATATTTCATTCAATTCTAACTCTTTTAAAGTTTCATTCATTTCGCTTTCGTCCATACTCCAAAGATTTTGTAAAGATTTTGTAGGAATTTTGATTGAACTTTGTTTGCCTTTTGAATGTAATTTCATTACAATTCTTAACCATGCTCCCTCAGCTTTACAACTTAAAATGCTACAATCTTTTATCCAATCTCCTGTATATAAATCTATATATGGTAAATTTTTTTTACTCATTGTACATTATCTAAATTATGTTTTAATATATCATGATGATTTAATATTAATTCATAAAATTCTTTTCTTACACTTTCAGGGGAAATCTCGATTAATTCATATAATTTTTCTTTATATTCTACTGGCATATTCTCTGAATCTATTCCCCTAAATCTATCTCTCAAATAATTTGATAAATTTCGAAATTTCGAATCTATAACAAATAATTCATCATGTTGTCTTAAATATAATAAAATATTTTTTCTTTCAACATTCAAAAATTCAGCAATACTTTTATTAGTTAATCCGTAATATTTAACTTTTATATATTTTATAAATATTAACAATAAATGAAACTCTTTTGACTGATCTCTTTTTTTAGTCAAATTTATTCCATACTCATCTTTTATAATATTATTATAACTCGATAATAAATTTATTGTTTTGAATCTTTGTGCTCTTATCATTTTAATTTATTTAGAAATATTAATGTCTAGTTAGCTATTTCTTTTTTAAAACTAAACTTTCTTTTGTTATAGATATTTCAGGAAAAGGTAAATCTGTTTCTCCATTATTATCTGTCCATCCTTTTTTATCAGATGTTAACATTGTATTACCTGATTCAATTCCCTGAAATGCTTTTTTGTATTTATCCTCAACTATTTTTAATTGATCCTTTAATTTTTTCCACTCTGGTATTTTTGAATAATTATATTTTGTATAACCATCTCTTTTTTCTAAACGATATCCTGCAAATTCATATGGCTCGGATTTATTTATCTGATTAAATGCAACCTCTTCAATTCCTGAAATAGAATTTTTTAATATTTTATCAAACATTTTCATAAGGATAACAACTGGCGGTGCTTCAATATTTCCTTGTATAACATTTTCAATTACATTTTGTACTAATTGCTCTGCTTTTTGTATATCGCTTACAACTTGCATTTTTTGACTTTTCTGATCCTTTTCAATCATTTGAATTACTTTGCTCATAATTTTACTTTTTTATTATTAATAGTTTCGATATTATTTTTAACAATATAATTGTCCTCAAATTCTTTCATTTTCATTTCAAAATTTGTCCTATCAAAAATATGCTCAATAAATCCATTTGAAAATAACGTATTATAATTTACATCATTTACATTTAGAGTTTCAATTATTTTACCAACATGATATTCTAAATCAAAAGGTTTTACACCTTTTTTCCTTAACATTTGATATGTGCCTATGTGTTTTGTATTATTCATTTTATCTATATTTATTTATTTAACCATTCATTAAAATTATCTGCGTACATTAAAATATCGTTTACCGATATTCTGTCTGCTACAACTAAATCCTTTGCATAACTCAATGCAAATGATTTATTATTTCCATTTCCTTTTTTTTGAAAACTATTAAAATTTGACTGAATGAATTTAATTTTATTATTACCCATTTTATCTTGTCCTGTGATCTCATATTCGATAAATTCACCCTCTTTATATTTTGGAGTATCTGTTTGATGATTTGCTAATCCAATTGTACCATCTTCAAATTCATATTCAAACGTATAAAATGTTCCATAATCTCCTGTCCATGAGCCATTTCCTCTTATTTTATTTATTTTACTTTGTGCCATTGTGTTTTATTTATAATTAATATTAAAATCTTTTAACTCTTGTTTTGCTGTTTTTAATTTATTTTCTGCTTTCATTAATCCTCTAGAATGATATTGAATATTCCAATTTTGTTCTTTAATCTCATCCTGAAGGATTTTTATATATTCTATTTTTTCTTGTTCTTTGCTCATACTAAAAAACATCCTGTAAACTTTTTTTAAAAATTTTATATTTTCCATTGATCTTTGTTGTTTTGATTTTACCATTCTTAATTACTTTTTGAAGATAATATCTGCTAACATTTAATCTTCTAGACGCTTCGCTAATTGAAATGAAATTATCTTCTCTAGGTATAGTTTTTTGATTTTCTAATAATGTTTCTATTTTATCAATTAATATATCTAATTTATTTAATATTTTACTTTTTTTTGCCATTTATTATTTTTTTACTGATATTTTAACAATACCATTTTTTAATTTATGTTTTACTATAATTCCTGTTTTTAATTTTATTTCTTTCATGATATATATTTTAATCTCTGTCTAATATGTCCTCAATATTCTTATTAATCAACTCACAAATAAACTCACTATCAAACCAAAATAAATCATTTATTTGTGTATCTGTTAAACCATTAGGATATAAATCTTCTAATGAATTAGTAATTTCTATTAATTCTTGATAACTTAATTTATCTGCTAAGTCTTTAGCGCCTGACCAAAACTCAAAATTGAATAAGTCTTTTTCTTGTATTATTTTCATCTTATTATATTTTAGTGAGAGAGATGGGAATCGAACCCATAAATCGCATCTCTGGTCGGCGTGCTCCAAGTGTTCTCTCATTTATTATTTTATCTATTTTTAATTTGGTTAATAATTAGATGGTCAAACAAGTTTTCTGAAATATTACCTTTACTAAAACCTGTTTTGTTAAGTCTTTGCAAAAAGGCTCTACTTTCTAAAACCTGTTCTGCTATTTGTTCTTTATTTTTCATTTTACTTATTTTTAAATTTGTATTTTTTTAATAGAATGTAAATAAATCTGCTAACTTAATAAACGAATCTTGATATTTGACATCATGTTCATTCCTAATCTTTATCTCTTTAGACTGTCGTATTAAAGACATTTTTATATTCATAATTTCAGAATAAGTTAATTCTAAATTTAATTTCTTTTTTAATTCTTTTGTATTTTTCATCTTATATATTTTAAAATTCTTATTGAATATAATAAAATTATTTTAAATATTTACAACTTTTTTTAAAAAATTTAAAAAAAATTTTAAAAATTAAAATTATAATTGCATTAAAGTATTAATTGCTGTGTGTCCACCTAGTACGATTCCACACCCTAGAGCTTGTCTTTTAAAGTTTTTTGCATAAGCTGCGGCATAAGATTTTATATTAATACCACATCCGACTTGCATTCCAAACACCCTGAATTTTTTTCCGACATACCACATTACCCCAGCATCTGTGTGATGGTGTCCACAAACAGAACTAAGCATATTATTTCTTGCTTTCATAAATGCCTTAGACCCCTCACCATGTTCGTATAAAACCCCATCATATTCAATTGATTCATGCCATTTCCATTTAGGTGTATTTAAAACTTCATTATATCCTTTTATCCATTTACTAGGAACACCCGCTGTAAACATTTTTCGTGATGCCATTCTATCGTGGTTTCCAATCATAACATCTGCATTAGGGAAAGCATCGTACCATTTAGCAACTTTTTTAATAGCTAAATTCAACTCATCCTTGCTACTCATGCCATCAGGGTCATGCTCATGGTAGCTCCAACCATGAGAATCAATTATGTCACCGATAAAAATAACCTGATTACAATTATAATTTCTATATTGATTAAGACAAAAATCTAAGTATTTTGGATGTGTAAATGGCTCATGAAGATCACCAATGACCAGTATTTTTCTTTCATCTTTAATTAAATTACAATAAGCTGCAACTAAATTACCTGAAATTCTTGGTCTAATTTGTTTTTTCATAACTATCGCCCTTGACCTCTGTACTTTTTTTTGTAAAGTTTTGAAGTTTTTAGCTTAGATGTTTTAGATTTTGCATGTATATTTTTTCTTTTTATTTTCTTTTTTTCTCTAAAAACAAAAGAAGATTTCCTAGCCATTATTTGTGCAATTTATTTCCAAATACTTTCTCTGCACCTCTAGAGCCAAAATAAGCCCCTACAATCAATTGTAAAACTCCTGATATATTGTCTAATGGGTAATCCAAATACCATCCTAAAACATAACTTAAACTGAAAAACACAAGAGTTAAAGGTCTTACATTAACAGCAAGCCAACTCCCGCTCTGAGAATCTGCAACCCATCTTTTTGTAATTCCATCAAATTCATGAATTTCTTGCTCTAATTTTTTAATCGCAATTTCCTTATCATGCTGCGACATATCCGAGCCACCAATAAGACTACGAACCAAAGAGCCAGCAGGGGTGCCACCAACAAGCCCAGAAACAACGTTAGGAATTTTGTCCAATAAAAATTTGCCGACTGCCGTTTCATTGAATTTCTTTTTTGCCATAAGTTAAAGTATTTCCTGCGGTGCTAGTATGTCCATATAACAAAGGGGGATTTTTTTTCATCATTGTCAACGTGAATGAATGTATCTGCAATTCCAAATCTATTAAATCCAACTTCTTGCAATGCTGATAATATTTTAAATCTCTCTCTCGATGTATTACAGGCAATATCAACTGCTTTTCCTGATAAATGCGAGCTATTTGATTTCCCACCGACTTTTTTATTGTGACTTTCGCTTCTAAATCCTGAATTAATTTTGAAGGATGTTTTTGCAATACCTCTTGCTTCATCAAGCATGAGTAAAAAATCCCTATCCATATTAATAAAACTCCCTTTTTCATCAGGCGAGTCAAATTCATCATAATTAAAATATTTTAAAGCCATATAAAATTATTATAAATCCAGCAATTGATAAAACAATAATTGTAATTTTATCATTTTTATCTAATTTTTTAAATTGATCTAATTTTTTATTTAAATAATCTTTTATTTTTTTCATGTTCCCTGACATTTACATTTATTTTCGCCACAAGCACATTTGCGATAATTTCGTTTATCAAAATCCATTGCAGCTTTTAATATTATTTTATCCATCATATTATCTTGATTTTGCAACATTTCTTTTTGCAAATCAATAACCATTTTTTCTAATGAATCTTTTGCCTTTACCAAATGATTTATTTGATCTTCTTTTTTTTCTATTGTATTTTTTAAAGACTCAATGTCATCAGGTTTTGTTCCTGTAATGGAACTTATAATTATTGGAATTGAAGCTGCGATTGTTCCAATTAGCATCATTACAACTTCTTTATTAGATTCTAATACTGGAAATTGTAATAAAGTTATTATAATTCCTATAACAAACAGAAAAACAAAAAGACTTCCTGCATATGATCTCAATTCTTTTGCAACTCCGTTTACTGGCATTTTCATTTGTCGTATTTTTTTTGAATAGGTCTAAATATTTGTGCAAATCTCTCTTTTATTTTATTCATTCTTATACCTTGTATTTGGTTTTGTCTAAAATTAATCCCCTGCCACATATTTATTTTTTCACTTCATTTCTAATTTTAAGTATCGTATAAATTATAGTGCCAATTAATACTAATATTCTTAAACCATCCTCTATTTGAGGAATAAAGCTTATTAATATTGCACCTGTATTTATTGCTGCTAACTGTTTCATTTTATGCTATTGCTAAATAAATCCATTCATATCCTGCTTCATTAATATAAGTACCAGTACCACCAACTAATTGAAATCCTGTTGAATTATAACTAATATAATTTGAAGCTGTGTCAACCATTGCACTTGTTTCATTAATATAAACAATACCACTTCTTACATTATCAAATGTTGCCCATGGTCTAGCTAGGTCAGCATTTTTAACCATAACAAAAGATGGTTGAAAACCTGTTGTAACTTGTAAATCAGAGTTTGAGCCATTATATGAGCCAACTTTTAAAACTCCAGCTGTAGATGCAAAACACAAAGCCAAAAATTTATTACCACTTCCATTCATGTCAGCGATACTACCTAAAGAAATTGTTGTAGATGTAGGGCTTGTAGTGTTCCAAAAACTTCCTGATCCATATCCCCAACCACTTGTAGTGTTAAAAGCTCCATCAGTATGCAAAAAAGCTGCTTTGTCATTTCCCTGTGATTGATGAAAAACTGACCAATTTCGACCAGCTGTGTCATAAGATTTAACAATATACATTTCAGGGGTTGCAGATAATCCATGACCTACTGTAGCATTTGCTCCTGTACCTGTAAAATCTACAATACTTATACCTAAATCGTTGTTTGCATTACCTGAGGATGTTATACTTCCGTTATTATTGCCACTAAAATCTGTTCCTTTTTTAAAACTGTAGGAAATCATATCCCCATTAGCACCAGAAAGTCCTCCGTTCCAGTTGCCATATCCCCCAACACTAAAACCATCTGAATCAAAAGATGTTAAAGAGTTTGAAGCACTTACCTCATCAGCAGTACTTGTAATATCTAAAAACTTTTGAGCACCTCTGACTTGATTTGCAAGTACAGCACCATAATTTGCCGCTGAAAGTAATTTAGCAATTACCATACCAGGCTCAAAACCAATGCCAGTAACAGACTGAGAATTTGGTCTATTGCCAGTAAATGCTTTTACTTTAAATTGAGGTCCTGCAGCACCAGCTCCAGTTGCTAATCTTTTATTAAAACTCATCTTAATTCACTTTTGAATCCAACAATGTCAGCTTTTTTACTTAATTTATTTATTTCTTTAATTTCTGCATCTGCTTCATCACGAATTTTTTTCCTAGCTTCAATAATTTCTGTAGGTGCATCTTTTATACCCTCTGCTTGTCTTGTTATATACCAATCAGTTTCATTTAATAAAAGTTTTGCTGAATATTTAATTTGTGATATTTTTTGATTTTTTAATTCAGTAGCACTTTCTGTCCAAGTTTTATTTTTAACAGCATAAACAAACTTTTTTTTACTTTTATCAAAACTTAATTTACCTAATTCTTGAATTGTATAATCTATTTCAGGTTTTTCAACATCAAAAAAACCCTCTTTTTCTAGTTCACTATCTGACAATTTATTAAAACCATTTACATAATGTTTTTTGCCATCATAATTTGAAGGTAAATTTGAATATATTTTAATCTCATCTTTTAATTGTATTGCTTTCATATCTAAATTATTATGGTGTTGTATCAGTTTGGAATGTGTTAATTGTATAATGAATCAATGCTGCACTATCTGTGTCATCAATACAAGTAACTGTAATTACATTTGTTGCTGAGGTATCTAATTCTGTGCTACCTACCCTCCTAATAGTAGATGAGGTAAAATCATCTGCTAGAGTAATTGCTGCAGAACTTAAAGTTCCTGACAATACAATGTCAATTACTTGTCCTAATTTCATATTTTGAAGTGTTAGTGTTGCTGTTGCGACATTACCAGTTAGTAAAAAAGTCGTTGCTGTTGAAGCATCAATATTTTGACTTCCTGTCGCTGTGCTTGTAGCTTTTGCTGTATATCTATTTTCTAACATTGCATGTTCTACTGAATCGTTTGCAATTGTTACAACTCCAGCATTGGTCATTGTTACATCACCGCTTAATGCCGCTGCAGTAAATCCTGTTCCATCACCTATTAATATTTGTTGATTTGTTACTGCCTTTGCAGATAAATCTCCGCTTGAATTAGCATCTCTCACAATAACTGTATTTGCAGCTTGATCTGCAATTGTTCCTAATGGTATTCCAAACGTAGTTCCTGATATATCTTGTGTATCTGAACTGTATGTAATACCATATATTTCTGCAAACATTTTTCTTACGTTTATGAACGCTGTCCTGAGCCCATGTCCAGTTTCATCGTTTGCACTTGTTCCTACGTTCAAATTTTGACTTGCCATTTTTTATTTTTTAATTATTATCTATTGTTACATCTGTGTTATTATCTATAAAAATATCTGTTCGATCTACTGTAAACGGATTACAAATTGGATAAACTTGTCCCCATCCCTCTGATCTGTTATTATCACCCCAATGACTTTCGCAATATATATCTCCAAAACTCATAATACCCAATCAATTGTATATGATTCATATAAAGGTGATACATCAGCATTTGAATTGCTAAACCATTCAGGAAAATTTCCTGCTGCATTAAAAGCCATATAATCTAAAAATCTTTGTGTATAACTTTCTGCACGATCTCTTGCTACTTGTATAAGTGATTTTAATTCTGTTTCCGAAACATCCGAAGATGCTTCCGAAGTATGTTTAAATACTCCCTTATTACTTACAGTTACATGAGCTGTTTTTAAAAATTCATGAACTGTTAAATGCACTAAAATAGGTTTTACATAATCTTCTAATAATGCTTTGTATGTTGCTGGAAAAGTTGTGCCGCTATTTATTAGTGCTGTTATATCGGTAGAAAATTTATTATATAAATCTGTTCCGATTATTTCTCTTAAATATTGTGTTTGAGCTAGATGCATTGCAGGAATTATTTTGTCCGAATCTATTGATCCTGATAAAATTGTTGATTTTCTTACTACATCATCTTTGCTACAAAATAATACGTCTGCCATTATCTAGGTGTTTTAAAATTTTTTGGTTTAAGAAATCCTCTGTTTACCATATCTCTAGGTCGCATTGAAACTTCTTTTATATTTACTATTGGTTTTAAGCCTTCTTTTTTTGCTTTGTTTACAGAAATCTCAGCATTTGGATTTTTAACATCAGGATTTATATTTACTGCCATAAATGTTTTTCTCATCCAAAAGTGTTTGCATGATCCTCCTCCTTTATATTTCCAAATGGAATATGTGTTAGCACCATCTTTTCCCCATCCTGCATTTACAATTTTATTTTCCATAGCAATTATATCCTCTTTACGATATAATTTTTTTGCTGCCACCATTTTTTTACAAAATTCTCTGCTATTTGGACTTGTAGTCAATGGTGCATATTGATAACGAACTCTGAATTTTTTGTCATTTACGACTGAATCTTGTTCGCTTTTTGCATTAGGTTTTGCACTTCCTGTTGATGCTAGACTTAACATTTTGTCAAATGCTTCTTCTTGCTCATAATCGACTGGTCTTTCATCTACAAGTTCCCAATTTTTATCATCTTCATCTTCTCCTAATTCAATTAATGAATCTATATGACTTTCTAAATCTGGTAAATGTTGGTTTAGAGCTAATTGTTCCCCTGTTTCCTCTTCTCTTTTTTCTTTTGTTACAATATTATCTGTTTTAACAAATTCTATTGGAGTTAAAGTTTCAAAAAATAAATCTAATGCTATATTATTTACTGCTAAAATGTCATCAATAGCATCTAATATTAATTGTTGATAAGGTTTTATTACTATATTTTCAAAAAGATTATGTGCATTTTCTATTTCCTCTGCATTTGATCCTAATGAATTTCCTGTATCTCTAATACCTACTAATAAAGGCGAGGTAATTCTATTTGCTAATAATAATTTTCTAGAACATTCCTCAGCGATATAAGAATAAACATCTGCTGCATCTGAAACCGATATATCTTCAATTGTTGTTTTGTTTTCAGGACTATCAGAAAAAGAGACAATTGTTTTTTCTCCCTTTGCTCCTGTTAATTTATTTAATATTTCATTTTTTATTAAATGTTGTTTTTCTACTGTTGGAACTCCATTTGAAAAATTTACTAATTTTGTTCCTGAAAAAGAATTTTGTACTTCGTTTACTAAATATTCCGAAATTTCACATTCTAACTTACTATAATTCAAAGCATTTCCCCAGTCAGGTGGCGAATAATAATGCATTGATGGAATTGATTTTCTAATAATATAAATCTCATTTGGAGCACCTGATCCAAAAACAGGAATTCTTGTTAATTCATCAATATCTTTATAATCTTCCCATTTTGGGTGATAATAATATGCATTAATTTTTCCTTTATCATCTGATTTTTCTGCTCTTAATGTTTCCCTATTAAAATGCATTACACTTTCAATTTTTTTCTTTTTATAAGTTATTTGAAAGGATGCCTCGCCTAATAGTTTTAAATCCATTGCTATTTTTTGTAAGCATTTCTTTTTAAATAAAGATTTCATTTGAGCAAATTCATCAGGTTTTTGAGATGCATTATGAGCATTTAAACCTTTGCCATAAATTTGATTAGTTATTCCCTGAATAATTGATCCTGTAGTTGCTGAATTTAAAAAAGCATCAATTAATTCTTTGTAATAATTATTGTCATCTCCATATGCTACCCATTCCTCATTAGGATTTTCTGTAACCTCAGGGGTTTGATATGCAGATAAATTTAATATGTGAAAGTCGCTATTATTCATATATCAAAAAGTCATGATTCTCCGTTGTGTTCGTAGTGTACTTTCCTGAATTTATGGAATAATCAGCGACTGTCTGGTTTGTACCCAAGATTTTGTCTCTGTACAATACCTTATTCGTTGCTGTATTTGTAATTTCAAGTATATAATCTTGATCTTTTGCAGAATCTAAATTTAGATTTGCAGTATGTTTATAATAATAGTCAACAGCTGTAAAGCTTGAAGCAGTTTGATTATAAACAGTTGTGTTTTGTTGTTCATTCATTACTTTTATTCTAAATATTGCCGAGCCAGTAGGTGTATAAGAACTCGGTATAAAATTTACG
>TARA_R100000329_G_scaffold72834_1_pt1 | contig 14058 bp, 13 predicted proteins | sample TARA_R100000329 | Tara Oceans TARA_R100000329 (sample SAMEA2620783) | marine metagenome | biome: marine biome (ENVO:00000447); feature: surface water layer (ENVO:00002042); material: "saline water (ENVO:00002010), including plankton (ENVO:xxxxxxxx)" | depth 5 m | reverse complement strand
GCTTCACATTCGCAACCAGCTTGCAGATGCAATCAACAAGTTAAACAGCCAAAGACTTTTCTATCAGCTACACGGTTTATTCGGTACAGCTCTAAACGCTAATGCTGGTGACTATGCAGTTGCTGCTAGTTCAGGACAAGCTGAAGCTAACTATCTAACAGGTGCAAACGTAGCTAAAGCTCGTGCGCTTCTTGGAGAGCGTGGCGATGAGTTGGACACAATCATCGTTCACCCAAATGTAGGTTTCTACCTCTATCAAGTAGGACTTTTACAGTTCTCTACTGCCTCAATGGTTTCTTCTGGAGCTATTACTTGGGGTGGCGGCGGTGCTGGTGTTGATGCTAAGAGCATCGGTACTTTCGCTGGCTTGAATGTAATCATGGATTCTCAGGTGAACGCAGTTCAGCCGGGTTCCTCTGGTCACATCAAAGAGTACTACTGCTATTTGGTTAAGTCTGGAACAATCCTTGAAGGTGTTCAGCAGGATCTACGGATTGAAGCTGATCGCAACGTTCTTTCTAAGCAGGATGTTCTATCAGTTGATTACCACACTGCGTATCACATTATGGGTACTAAGTGGGGATCTGCTTCTGACAACCCAACCAACAGTGTTCTTGGTAATAAGGACAACTGGACAGCGACTTATGATGTTGACCTAATTCCTATGGTTCAGTTGACAGTCAACACACCACTTGACACATCCACACTTTAATTTTTAATTAAGTTGGATCTGCATAAAATAGCCTCACTTTCGGGTGGGGCTTTTTTATGACGCTATGATATAAAGGAGGTTTACTAATTAAGTTGTGGCCGCAGCTATTCATGCCACGTTAAAAGGAGCAAACTCTAATAGTTATGTGACTTTAAATGAGGCCGATCTGTATTTTGAAACCGTTCCAAGTGAAACAGATTGGGATGACAAGAGTGATGATGCAAAAAGAAGAGCATTAATTTCTGCTTGTCGTTGGATAGATAGTCTTAATTTCTATGGAGATCGTTGTGATGATGGTCAAGCATTAAAATGGCCAAGAGATAATTACACTGTTGATGGTGTAGACCTAAAGTGTGAAACCATTCCTGATGGAATTAAATATGCTCAATATGAATTAGCAAGACAGTTAGCAAATGATACGACTGCAATGATTGGTAACAAAGGAACTGATGGAACTTATGAACAGGTGAAGCTAGGAGAAATTGAAGTAAAATACAATACGGATAGTCAGGGAGTCGGAACGATTAACAATGTATTTGACGTTTATCCGTGGCTTCAGTCCTATCTTGGTGCTTATTGCCTTGGTGGTTCTGGTAGTTATCAAGTAAGAGTTGTTAGAGGTTAATTATGGCGGGAGCATTAGATACGTTATTCAAAGATGTAGCCAAGCAAGTTGTCGCAGACCTTGGTTCATCTTTAGATACAACAATTACTTACACTAGAAAAGCTTCTTCAACATATAATACAAGCACAGGTGTAGTCACTTCAACGGATACCAGCTATGCAAGCATTAAGGTTCCAATTGAATTTATTAAATCAGAAGAAGATACTGGAAGAGAAATAAGACAGGCTAAATTATATATTACACCTGATTTAATAGGAGGCAATCAGCCAACATTTAATGATGAAGTGACATTAAGTTATGCAGGTGAAACACATGCTGCTCAAATTGTTGACATAGATACAAGAAGAGGTGGTCAAGTTTATTTATACACTTTATTAGTGAGGTTCTAATGGCTAGACGAGCGCAACGGAGAAAAATAGGAACGGCTCAAAAGGCAAAAGACTTTGCGAAGATAATTGGTGATGATCTTAGAGATGAAATTACGGTTCAATTAAATAGTTTTGTTCGAGCTGTTATTAGTGATTTAACAACTGATGCAAAAAAAGGAGGTGTTAGTCCTGTTTTGACAGGTTTTTTTGCTTCTAGTTGGAAAGCTGGTTTAACACGACCTAATAGGAATGAAGAAAGAGAATCTTTCACTCCTTGGTCAAACATCAAAACAACTGTTATTAATGGGAAAACAGTTTTAGCTTCAGGTAGTAGACCTTATATCAAGCAAAGACACTCAGTTCCTACTACGTTTACTCTTAATAAATCAATTTTTATTGGCAACACAGCTAGATATGCTCCCCAAGCTGTTTTATCTCCAAAATCTCAAGTATTTTCCTATTTAGCAGGTGGAGCAGGTGGATTTAAAGAAGGATTAAATCAAAAAATAGATAAATTCTTTACTGATAAACGACCTAACATTAGAGTTGGTGGAGATGTTGATGCAGCAGGTCGTATTAGCTACTTAAAATTATGACACTTGTAAATGCCAGAGCAGCCTTTGAAAAAGCTGTAACCGATGCGGTTATTGCCGCTGATGGAACGGTAACGGTAGTGCATGAAAATGTTCCTTATATAAAACCGGGCAAAGCAAAAAAATATGTTGCTGTATCAGTAAATTTTGGGCAATCAACCTTACAAAACCAAGGAGCAGCGAGTGATTATTATGCTGGATTTATTCAATGCAATGTTTACGTTCCAAAAAACAAGGGTACTTCTGTTTTAGCTGCTATTAGTGAATCAGTTATTGATGGTTTAACTTCTGTAAATGCTTCTACTTACTCAGATACATTTAACTGTAAACCAAAAGTAAGAGATATTGTTGGGCCGGGTGGTGTGGACGATGAGGATGAATCACATTATCTGGGAGTCATCACTTGTCAGTTTTCTGCAATGGCCTAGTATAATATTAGTCTATAAATTTCAGTAATCATGGCAACAGCTATTGAACTCCTCAAAGATAATTTTGGGGTGAGTCAACTTTATAACCACACTGTTGTTAAAGATGGCAAAACTATTCTTACTGTTTATTGGCATCCATTAACAATTGCAGAAAGAGAAGCTATTCAGAAAAAAACCACCAAATCTGATGATGCGAATGAATTTGCTTTAGCTTTAATGATGCAAAAGGCTTTAGATGAAGATGGAAAAAGAATTTTTACTGATGGAGACAAGGCTGCATTAAGAAGGGAAGTTGAAGCTGCAATCCTTCAGGAAATACAGTTAGCAATGCTTGAATCTGGTGCAGCCAAGGAGGTGGATGAAGCTAAAGCAGACATGAAAAGCGAATAATGAACTGCGTTTTGTCTATTCTTTAGCAAAAGAGTTAGGGAAAACAGTATCAGAATTAAGCAAAACGCTAACAAGAGAAGAAATGATTCGTTGGGCTGCTTTTTTTGAGCTTCAAAATGAAGATATGGAAAGAGATAAGCAAGCAGCTCAAAGAGGTGCTGCTTCTCGGACGCAAACAAGGTAAGCTAGGAAGAGATTTTCTTTCTTCTTGAGTGGCTGATTATACCCGCTTAATTGAATTAAAGGTTAAAGACACTGATCTTGGTAGAGCTTTGGCAAGGCTTACTAAGAGTTTAGATCGAATTGAAAAAAAACTAGACAACATTGGGACTAAAAGTTTTAAAGGAATTACAAGTAGCGCAGATAGAACAGCTAAAAGTATTCAATCATTAGAGAAAAGAACAAATAGTCTTGCTTCGGCTTCAAAAAGAGCACGTTTAGATATTGTCACAACAACAGCAGGAATTTGGGCTGTAAATAAAGCAGCGACAGCGTTAGATGCTTCTTTAAGGAGTACAACTGTTGCAGGTTTGAAGCCTTTTGCTCTTGCAGCCAATCTTACAACAGGAAAATTATTAGCATTTAAAGCAAGTGTCTTAGGTGTTGTTGCTGCTCATCCAGTCTTAACATCTGCAATTTTAGCGGGTACTGCTGCTTATACATTATTTGGTAAAAATGTTTTTAGTGTAGGACAGAAATTAATAGGTCTTACTCAAGGAGTTAAAAAAGCAGGAGAGTCTGTTCGTAAATTTGTCGAGCAGGTTAAAGCTCCTGCGAAAACAGAATTAACTATTTTTGATCGGATTCAATCTGCAAAAGGCGGCGGACTAATTGGACTTAGAAAATTATTAGATGAAGTTACGTTGGCTCAATCAAGATTAATTTCAACCAATAGAGGGTATATATCTGCGTCAGAAAGAGTTAGAGCTGTAGAAAAATCTTTGAACGCTGAGTTAATGGCAAGGAAGAGAATAATGGATCAAATAATAATAGGAGAGCAAAGAAGAACACCAACTTCAAGTCTTACAGGAGCAGCAGGAGAAGCAGGAGGTTTAGAGGGTTTAAAACAGTTATTGTCAGAAGCACAAGGCATCCAAGATCGGATGCTAACTACAAATGAAAATTATAAAGTTGCGTCAGCAAGAGTAAGAAATATTCAAAAGGCTATTAATGCTGAGTTAAAAGAAAGAGATCGAATAATGGGTAAAGTGAATGAGAAGGAGCAGAAATCTGTAAGTTTAGCTGAAAGATTAAGGGGAATAGGAGGAAGAGTCGCACGAGAAGCAAGACCCGGAAGAGGAATGGAGCGCAGAGGACTGATGGTAGGGACAGGGGCAGGATTAGCAGGATTAGGAATGGGCTTAAACACTCAAGCAGGAGGGGCAATTAGTGCTTTAGGTGCAAAAACTATGGGATTTGCAGGAGGTTTAGCAAGTGGAGGAGCAGGATTAGGGCTGCCGGGAATGGGTGTAGCGGCTAAAGGAATAGCTGATACAAAGATAGCTTTAACTGGTTTAACAGCAGCAGCTAAGACGGCTGCTGGTTTTGCGCTACTCGATCCACGGGGTGTTGCATTATTAGCAACTGCTTGGATGGTTTTTGGTACTAAAGGAATAAGAGGTGCTATAGAGAAATTAATTGGTGCAGAAAGAGCAGCACAGAAGACAACTGCTGCTTTATTTGGATTTGGAAAGGCTAATCCGGTCTTTAGTCGTTTGAATATGGAGTTAAAAATCTCCAAGGATGCGATGAAGACACTTGGAGTTAACGCAGAAGAAACAGCAAGAAAGTTAGCAAATGTAGGAAAGAATAAAGGAACTCTTCTTCAAAATATAAAAGCTAGTAGAACAGGTAGAGCTACAAGTGGTTTTGCTCAATGGGAAGCAAGTCTAACTGGAACTGGAACTGCTTCTGCAAGGGATTTAATGGTTAAATCTCTTGAAAGAAAAAATAGACGTTTAGTTCAACAAGGGAAAGAGCGATTGAAAGGAGAAAGATTAATAAGTAAAGAAATGAAGGAGCAAGAAAGAACTGCCTCTAAAATTCAAAAGAATGTTGAAAGACAAAAAAGAACGGCCCAACAAAGGTTAAAAAATATTAGAAGAATAAGAGGTCAAAAGAATGAAAGTTTAATGCTTGGAGCTGGTTTCCCCATGTTGTTTGGTGGGGGGCTTGGGTCTGTTGCTGGTGGTGTAGGTGGATCAATTATAGGAAACATGATGGGGATGGGCGGTTTTGGAACCCAGATTATTGGTAGTGCTATTGGAGCGCAATTAGAAGCAGTACATAACCGAGTAGTTGAGATTGGCAAGGCAACTCAAACCTTAAATCTGGATGCTTTAGAACAATCAGGTATTCGTGTTAATGCTCAATTAGAACTTCAAATACGAAATTTAAAGAGAATTGGAGATTATAAAGGCGCTCAAGAAGCTATTGATGAACAAGTTTTCTGGACAACTGGTGGTTCAGGAGAAATGAGCAGAGATATTGCTCTTGGTGTAGGAGCCTTAAAAGAATCATGGGATGGCTTCTTGGCTGCTGCTGGTACATCTCTTGGAATTGTTTTCACTCCAATTGTTTATGCTTTGACAGCTATTTTGAAATTAGTTCAAGGTATTTTCTTTACTTTCAATTTAATAGTAGGCTTTATTCTAGGAGCGCTTAAAGACGGTGTTCAATGGCTTTTAAAGATGCTACCCGGCGGGGAAGACTTGATAAACAGTATTGAAGAAAGTATGCAAGGACTTAGTGGGACTTTAGATGATATTAAAGTTAAATATGGAGAAATAATGCAAGATTTAGAGAAGGAAAAAGAAGCTATTCTTCTTAAGATTAGGTATGGAGAAAAAGAAGCCGCAATTCGACAAAGAATTGCAGAACTTCAGCATTTAGCTACGACTCCTGAACAGAAAGAAGCTCTTGAAAATTCAATAAGACAAATTGCATTGTTAAACGATCAATTGGCAGCGCAAAAAAGAGTTGACCAAATGTATAAACGAATAGGAGATACAATTAAGGATGGAATGGTTAATGCTATAGAAGGTGCAATAGAGGGAACTAAAACATTAGGAGAAGTTGCTAGCAATATTTTCCGTAGTATTGCAAGAATGCTTCTTCAATATGGAATAACAACAGGTTTAGGAGGCTTATCTAATAGTGAGAGCTGGCAAAAGTTTTTTGGAACAAGGGCTGGAGGTGGTCCAGTAACAGGGGGAAGACCTTATGTTGTAGGAGAAAAAGGACCAGAGTTATTCGTTCCAAAGAACAGCGGTGGTATCGTTCCAAATCATCAATTAGGAGGAGCTAATATTGTGGTAAATGTAGATGCGTCTGGTTCGGAAGTTCAGGGAGATGCAGGAGAAGCCGAACAATTAGGTAGGTTAATAGGTGCAGCAGTTCAGGCTGAGTTAATCAAACAAAAACGCAACGGAGGAATCCTCGCTCGCTAATGGCTACTTTCCCTTCTGTTACTCCTACATATGGAGCACAAAAACAAACTTCACCTCGTATGCAAGTTGCTCAATACGGGGATGGATATATGCACCGACTGAAATGGGGCATGAATGTAAATCCAAAAATATGGAAGTTAAGCTGGACAAATATTAGTGAAACAGATGCAGATACAATCGAAACATTCTTAAATGCAAGAGTTGATGATGCAGCTTCATTTGATTGGACTCCTCTAGACGAAAGTACTTCTTATAAGTGGATTTGCATGGGATGGGCAAAAACAATTCCTTATACGAATCGAGCCACTATTCAGGCTACTTTTCAACAAGTATTTGAACCGTAATGGCAGCAGTCGCAGCATGGGCAGCTAGTACCGCCTACTCCCTTGGTGATGTACGAAAAGCTACTACAACTGAATTAACAGGTGTTCATTACAAAGTAACAACTGCTGGAACGTCAGGCTCTTCGGAACCTATATGGGGATCAACTTTTGGTTCAGAGACTACAGATAACACTGTTATTTGGACAGCGGTAAGTGCTACTTACTCGGAATTAGAGAAGCCTAATTTAAGTAATATTATTGAATTATTTGAATTAGAATTAGTCACTGCAATTCATGGTACAGATTCAGTTTATAGGTTTCATAATGGTGTAAGTGAGTTTGATGGAGCGAATATAATTTTCAATGGCAATAGTTATACTCGGATGCCTATAGAGGCAGATGGGTTTGATTATTCAGGGAAAACTTTACCAAGACCAAGATTAAGAATATCAAATATACTAGGGACTATTACTAGCTTATTGTTAACCTTGCCTCAAGGATTAGAAGGAGCGAAAATAACAAGATTAAGAACTTTAGAAAGATATTTAGATGACAATAATTTTAAGCCTGATTATTTATTATTAGAAAGTGGCGATTACTTTTTATTAGAAAGTGGTGACTATATATATCAAGAAGGTATTGCAAATCCTCATGGAGATGCCGATAGTTCTATGCTATTTCCTACTGAAGTTTTTTATATTGACAGAAAATCAAGTGAAAACAGAGTAGCTGTAGAATTTGAATTAGCGGCTAGTTTTGATCTTGAAGGGGTAAGAATACCAAAGAGACAGGTATTACCAGAAGACTTCCCCGGAGTTGGAAGTTTCTTTACATAATGTGGAAAGAAGAGGCTTTAGAACACGCTAGAAGTGAGCACCCAAGGGAAGCTTGCGGGTTAGTTATTATAGTAAAAGGGAAAGAAAAGTATTGGCCTTGCATTAATGTTGCAACTAAAAACGAAGATTTATTTATTATTAATCCTCAAGACTGGGCTGCTGCTGAAGACAAGGGCGAAATTATGGCTGTATTTCATTCTCATCCAACTACTTCTCCTGAACCAAGTGAAGCAGACCAAGTTGCATGTGAAAAATCTGGATTGGAATGGTGGATCGTTAATCCCATTATTGAGAAATGGGGACACTGTAAACCTTGTGGATTTAAAGCTCCATTAGTAGGTAGGCAATGGGTATGGGGAGTTACTGATTGCTGGAGTTTATGTAGAGATTTTTATCAAGAGGAGTTAGGAATTACACTTAGGGACTGGGATAGACCTATTAATTCAGATGATTTTTTAAAAGACCCAATGTTTGATCGCTGCTGGAAAGAAACAGGATTTAGAGAATTACTACCAAGAGAGGAGTTGGAACGGGGCGATTTATTGCTTATGAGCATGAGAAGTTCGGGATTAAATCATATTGGGGTGTATCTTTCGGATCAAATGGTTTTACATCATTTAGAAAATCGTTTGTCTACTCGTGACCTTTTGGATGAGTGGCTATTAAAATGTATAGGAAAGAGGATTAGGTATGTTGCGTAAGGTCAAACTATATGGAAAGCTTGCCAAATTTGTAGGGCATCGAGTGTTAGAGGCGGATGTTAATAATGCTGCTGAAACTGTTCGATTTTTATTAGCAAATTGGCCTGAATTAGAAAAGCATATGGCAGATCAGTATTACAAAGTTTCTACTGAGAGTTGGGAGATAGGGGAAGATGAGGTGGCTTATCCATTAGGAGCGAGTGATATAAGTATTATTCCTGTTGTGGGGGGTGCAGGAAGAGGCTCAGGAAAAATTCTTTTAGGGATTGCCTTAATAGGAGCATCTTTCTTGCTGCCGGGAGCAGGAATGTTTGGGACACAAGCACTTGGAGCAACAGGATCTGCAGGATTAGCAGCTACTGGATGGACAGCAGCAGGAATCGGGACAACCATTGGAACGATAATGAGTGGAGTGGGTGCTTCTCTTGTTTTATACGGAGTAGCAGATGCTTTAACACCTATACCGGGAGTACCAGAATCAACACAAGACCCTAAAAATTCATTCTCATTTTCTGGGACTCAAAACACTTCCACCGCTGGTGTTCCAGTCCCAATTTGTTATGGTCAAGTATTAACGGGGTCTGTGGTTATTTCAGCAGCCGTTGACACTCATCAGGTAGAAACATGACTTTAGTTATTGGTTCTGGGGGAGGGAAAGGTGCTGGAGGTGGTGGTCGTACTCCTACAGAGGCAAAAGATAATTTAGACAGTAAACAGTTTGCAAAAGTATTAGACCTTATTTCTGAAGGAGAAATAGAAGGGTTAGTAGACGGAGCAAAATCTATCTATATAAACAACACGCCTCTTCAAGCTGCTGATGGGACGTTTAATTTTAAAGATGTTAGTTATTCAATAAGGACAGGAACTTCCAGCCAAACTGTTATTCCTATTACTGAAAATACAACAACTGTTAAATCAACAGGATATACAACAATAGAGCAATCAACTCCAAGAGTTGTTCAAATAACAGACAGTGATGTAGACGCAGTAAAAGTTGTTATTAACGTACCAGCTTTGCAGAATATTTCAGACAAAGGAGATATTTATGGAACCGAGATTGAGCTAGCAATTGCTGTTCAATATAGTGGTGGTAGTTATTCAAATGTTGTATCAGGTAGCGCAGGAGTAATTAAAGGTAGAACGGGTGATTTATATCAAAGAGAGTATTTAATTAATCTTAGTGGCGCATTTCCAGTAAATATAAAAGTGACAAGAGTTACGGCTGACAGTTCAAGCAGTAAGCTATCAAATGCTTTTCAATGGCCTACCTATTCTGAAATAAAGTATGACCAAAGAGCATACAATAATAGTGCTTTAGTAGGTCTTCGTCTTGATGCAGAACAGTTTAATTCTGTTCCTAATAGAAAATATTTAATTAAAGGAATTAAGGTTAAAGTCCCCCATAATGCAAGTGTTAGAGCAGACGGGAGTTTAAGTTACAGCGGAGTTTTTAATGGGACATTAGGAGCTGCTGTTTACACTAACGATCCTTGTTGGTGTTTATATGACTTACTTGTTAGTAGCCGCTATGGTTTAGGAGATCATTTGACTGAAAGTAAGCTTGATAAATTTGCGTTTTATAGTGCATCTCAATATGCGTCAGCTCAAGTTGACGATGGTACGGGGACAGGTGGAACTGAACCAAGATTTTCTTGCAATGTAAGTATTCAATCTCCAGAAGAAGCTTATAAAATAATTAATCAGATGACTAGTATTTTTAGAGCAATGCCTTTTTGGGCTGCTGGAAGTCTGACATTAGGAACTGATAGCCCTAAAGATTCTAGTTATTTATTTACATTAGCAAATGTAGCTGAACCCGGTTTTAGTTATGCCAATTCCAGTCAAAAAACAAGAGCTACAGTTGCAGTTGTTAAATACATGGATTTAAATCTTAGGGATATAAATTATCAGGAGGTAAGGGATAATGCGAATATTGCTAGATATGGATCTGTTGTTAAACAAATAGATGCTTTTGCTTGTACTTCAAGGGGGCAAGCTGAACGACTTGGAAAATGGCTGCTTTACATGGAGAATGTGGAGCGTGAAATAGTTACATTTACCACAGGAATTGAAGCAGGTGTAATTGTTAGGCCGGGGCAAATTATAGAAGTAGCAGATCCACTTAGATCAGGTAGTCATGTAGGAGGAAGGGTTACAAGTGCAACGACTTCTGCAATAACAGTTGATGATATTAGGGATGTAACTTATAGCTCTGCTACAACACCATTTTTATCAGTAATCTTGCCCGATGGAACGGTTGAAAGAAAGGCTGTAAGTGGTATTTCTTCTAATGTAATTAGTGTAAGTAGTGCATTTTCTGCAGCTCCAGCAAACAATGCAATGTGGGTGTATGAAACAACAACAACAGATGATGCGATAGAAACATCTTTATGGCGTGTAATTTCTATAGAAGAACAAGAAAAAGCTAATTATATTATTACAGCTTTGCAATATAATGCTGGAAAATTTGATCATATAGAGTCTGGAATCCTTTTAGAGACAAGGGATGTTACAAATTTAGACCAGCCACCCGATTCTCCTACGAGTTTAAGTGGATTAGAGACTATTTATGAAAACACAGGTGTTGCAAGAGTTAAGATTCAATTAAGTTGGACAAGTTCTACAGACACAAGCTATATCAGATGGAGATTTGAAGATGGAAACTGGACAGGTATAACAGTAGAAGGAAGTAATAGTTTTGAGATTTTAGACACAGTTGAAGGTAATTATTTTATTGAAGTTTATGCCGTTACTGCTTCAGGATTGAGATCAATCGAACCAGCAAAATTAAATCCTTTTATTGCTGTAGGTAAAACAGCTAATCCCCAACAGGTTACAGGAGTGAGCTTAGTGCCTATTGATGAAGCGAGTGCGATTCTTAGTTGGACAAGATCAACAGAATTAGATGTGTTATTAGGGGGGAAAGTATTAATTAGGCATTCAGAATTAACTTCAGGTGCCAAATGGAAAGATGCACAAGAAATTGTAGTTGCAGCGACAGGAAGCCAAACACAAAAACAAGTTCCAAATTTAACTGGAACGTACTTATTAAAATTTGCTGATGATGGAGGTAGGACTTCTCCAACACCGGGAAGTTCTGATTCTGATTGGACGAGTACAAGGGTTACAAACACACTTCCAGCTCCTTCTGATCGTTTAGCTGTTTCAACAATCACAGAGGAATCTTCCAATTTCCCCGGAACGAAGTCTAGTACAACTTATGACTCAGGGTTAGACGCCTTGAAACTAACAGAAACCAGTAGTGCTGCGGCAAGTAGTGGGGAATATACTTTTAATACTTCGGTAGATTTAACGCATGTTTATGATATAAATATAAGGAGAAGATTGAAAGCAAATAGTTACTTATTGAACAGCTTATGGGATACAAGAACAGATTTAATCGATAGTTGGGGAGATATAGATAATGTTGGTGCGACAAGTGCGGATAAATGTAACGCTGCTGTTTACGTTCGAGCTACAGAAGATAATCCTTCTAGTTCTCCTACGTGGGGAGATTGGAAAGAATTTAGTAATGTTTTGATGAGAGGAAGAGGGTTTCAGTTCAAAGCAAAATTAACAAGTGAAGATACGAACCAGAATATTGGTGTAACAGAATTAGGGGCTGTACTGGAATTGCAGGGAAGAACAATATCTATTTCTTCTCCTATTTCAACAGGATCATCTTCTCAGGCTGTTACTTTTAATCAAGCTTTTAAAGAAACACCTTCAATAGCTATTACACCAACTAATTCACAGTCTGGAGATTTTTATGAAATTTCCTCATTAAGTAGAACAGGCTTTACAATTACGTTTAAGAACGGCAGTTCAGCCGTTGCTCGTTCGTTCTACTACTCAGCCAGTGGTCATGGAAAGGAGATTACTTAAATGAGTCCTCAAGGAGACCTAGTAGTTGCTAACGCCAACGGAGCAACATTTCGTTCTGACATGAATGATCAGTTGATGGCACTGGGGACGTTATCCAGTGGATCGTCAGAGCCTTCAACAACTTATGCGTATCAACTTTGGGCAGATACAAGTAATAATTTGCTCAAGATCAGAAATGGTGCAAATAATGCTTGGTTGGAAATTGGAGATATAACAGCAGCAAATTTAGCTTTAGCAAAACTAGCTTCACCTACATTTACAGGAACAGTTACAACTCCTGAGCTTTCATGCTCTGGAACGTCAAGGTTAAAACTGCCTGTTGGAACTACTGCACAAAGACCGGGATCTCCTGCGACTGGAGATACTCGTGTAAACAGCACGTTAAGTCAGGTAGAAGCTTATGACGGATCAGCATGGATAAATCTTGGAGGTGGTACTCCGACAGGTGCTATTTATGCAATGGGAACATCAACAGTTCCAACTGGATTTTTAGAGTGCAATGGAGCTGCTGTTAGTCGCAGTACTTATGCAACATTATTCAGCACAATTTCTACCACGTTTGGCGCAGGTGATGGTAGTTCAACTTTTAACCTTCCAGATTTAAGAGGTGAATTTATAAGAGGTTGGGATAATTCAAGAGGAGTTGATTCAGGAAGGTCACTTGGTTCAACACAAGACGAGGCGTTTAAAGCTCACACTCATACTTATATAGATCAACAGAATGATGCAAATGGTGGGTATCGTTGGTGGAAAGGAGGTGATAATGATTGTGTAGCCGCTAACAAGGAAACTGCAAGTACTGGTGGATCTGAAACAAGACCACGAAACGTCGCTTTAATGTATGTAATTAAAACCTAATTATGGCAAACAAGAAGATAACAGCTTTAACTGCGCTAACTGCACCTGCGGCTAGTGATGTTTTACCGATTATTGATTTAAGTGAAGCGTCTACAGCAGATCAAAATAAAAAGATTACTTATGAGGATCTTTTTACAGGAGTTCCAGACGGTTCAACCTCTCTTCCATCTATAGCGTTCCAACTTGACCAAGACACAGGAATTGCAAGGAATGGAGATAACGGGATTCAATTTGTTACAGGTGGAACGGCAAGGTTAACAATCAGTTCGGCTGGTCTTGTCACTATTCCGGGCGATTTGACAGTCAGTGGTACGAATACGGTGGTGGATACAACCACTTTGACGGTAAAAGATAAAAACATAGAAATTGCAAAAGGCAATGGAGATGATTCAGCGGTAGACGGAGCTGGAATAACAATTGATTCAACAGATGGTGATAAAACTTGGAATTGGGTTAATTCAACTGATGCATGGACAAGTTCAGAGCATATTGATCTTGCCTCTGGAAAAGTTTTAAAAGTTGCAGGAACACAAGTTCTTTCAGCTACTAACTACACAGGAACAGCTGCAACAGCTACAACAGCAACCAACGTTACTCTTGCTGCGGAATCTACTGATACTTCTTGTTCAATTCTTTTTGCAACAGCGGCAAGTGGAAATCTTCCACCAAAGACAGCAACGAGTCTTACTTTTAATTCAAATACAGGTGCATTAACTGCAACTTCATTTGTCGGAAATTTAACTGGCAATGTTACTGGAAACACTTCTGGATCTGCGGGGTCTTGTACTGGAAACGCTGCAACAGCAACAGCTTTAGCTACTGCAAGAGCAATTAATGGTGTTGACTTTGACGGTACTGGAGCAATAACAGTAACGGCTGCGGCTGGAACG
>TARA_R100000329_G_scaffold43172_1_pt1 | contig 14089 bp, 18 predicted proteins | sample TARA_R100000329 | Tara Oceans TARA_R100000329 (sample SAMEA2620783) | marine metagenome | biome: marine biome (ENVO:00000447); feature: surface water layer (ENVO:00002042); material: "saline water (ENVO:00002010), including plankton (ENVO:xxxxxxxx)" | depth 5 m | reverse complement strand
ACAACACTTACAGTTGCAGCACACTCTGGCAAAATATTAACTTGTAACGATGCAGACGGTAAATTTACTTTGCCAAGCATTGTAACAACCGACCCCGGTGACAACACCGACCCTAATCAACTCAATAATCTTGGAGCTACTTTCTTCTTTGTAGTAGAGACAGCAGCTACAGATATGGATATTAAAACAGATGGAACAGATAAGTTTGTTGGTGGTTTATATACAGGTAAAGATGATGCCTCAGGTAAAGTATTTATCTCAGGTGCATCTAACGATGTAATTACAATGAACGGTTCTACAAAGGGTGGACTAGCAGGCAGTATTGTTAAAGTAACTGCAATGGCTTCGGCTAAATATGCTGTAGAGGGCATTATCTTAGGCTCAGGCACTATAGTTACACCATTTGCTGACGCTTAATAGGAGTAAATTATGGCAGACGCAGTAACTTCACAAACCATACAGGATGGTCAAAGAACGGCTATTTTGAAGTTTACTAACGTATCAGATGGCACAGGCGAAAGCGCAGTAAAGAAAGTAGATGTATCAGCTTTAGAAAAAAATGATAAAGGTGAAGCATGTACTTCTGTTTCTATAACAAGAATCTACTGGGCGTGTGCGGGTATGGGAGTAAATATAGAGTTTGATGCAACTTCTAACGTGCTTGCTATAGGTTTACCAGCAGATAGCACAGGTGACGAGTATTATGACTTGTTTACAGGCATACCTAATAACGCAGGTAGCGGTGTTACAGGTGATATTGACTTTACAACCAAGGGTCATTCTAGTGGCGACACTTATTCTATAATTCTGGTATTGACAAAGAATTATTAGATGAATGGCAAAAGCTAAAGCAAAACCTAGAAAAAAAGCTAAAGCTATCAGAAGAACTATTGGTAAGGGCGGTAATTATCGCCCTACCAAAGCTGGCGCAGGTATGACCAAAAAGGGAGTAGCTGCGTATAGAAAAGCAAATCCCGGTTCAAAACTTAAAACAGCAGTTACGGGTAAGGTAAAAAAAGGTAGCAAAGCTGCAAAAAGACGTAAGTCTTTTTGTGCAAGGTCTTTAGGACAGCTTAAAAAAAGTTCAGCAAAAGTCAGAAACAATCCAAACTCACGCATACGACAAGCAAGACGCAGGTGGAAGTGTTAAATGCCATTAGCTAAAGGTAAAAGTCGTAAAGCAATAAGTAAGAACATAAGATTGTTGAAAAAAGAAGGTAGACCACAAAAACAGGCTGTGGCTATTGCTTTAAGTAAAGCTAAAATAAAACGAAAAAGAAAAAAAAGAAGGTAGTAAAATGTTTGTCAAAAAGAAAGTAAAAAATAAAATTAACAAAGTATCTAAGGCTTTAAAAAAAGCGAGTAACACACATGCTAAACAAGCAAAAACCTTAGAGACTTTAAATCTTAAAAAAGGTGGTAAGGCTAAAAAGAAGTCAAAAACACCAAGCAATGTTGCTAACCCAAGCTTATACGCGAGAGTTAAGGCTGAAGCTAAAAGAAAGTTTGATGTTTTTCCTAGTGCTTACGCATCTGCATGGCTTGTAAGAACATACAAAAAACGTGGTGGTAAGTATAAAGGTGCAAAAGGTAAAGCCATGGGTGGCGTTGTACACGCTAGAAATGGTGGCTTTATAGCAAAAGGTTGTGGTGCAATTATGCAAAACAGAAGAAAAAAAACAAAAATGCGTGGTAGGTAATGAAAGGACTCACTAAATGGTTTGCCGAAGATTGGGTTGATATTGGCTCAAAAAAGAAAGGTGGTGGCCATGAAAAGTGTGGTAGAAAAAAAGCCAAGGGTTCAAAAAGAAAATATCCTAAGTGCGTGCCTAGAAGGGTTGCTAATCGTATGACTAAAGCACAAAAGCGTTCTGCTGTAAAAAGAAAAAGAGCAAGAAAGCAAGGTGTTGGTGGCAAGCCTACAAACGTAAAAACATTTGTAAAAAAGAAAAAATGATTAGTCAACAACTTATAAGACAAGAGGTTAGAGATTGGTCTAAGGAAGTATTAGAAACAGAACAGCCAATATGTCCTTATGCAAAAAAAACATGGGAGAACAATAGGGTAGACGTAATATTATCAAAATGTTTACACTGGACAGACTTAGTAAATATAACCAAAAATTTTCCTACGGATAAAGACGTTATTATTTATTGTGACACAAACATGGATTTAGACATGTTTACTTTTGATAGTAGAATAGCCATGTTAAACGCTTTTGTTAATAGTGAAAACTTGTGGGTAATGGGTTTTCATCAACAACATGATGAGAAGGTTGTAGTAGACCAAGAACATTTTGAACCACATTTTGACGAAAGTTATAACATGGTTTTTATGCAAAAATTAGATGAATTAAACAAAGCATCTGAAACATTAGAAAAAATAGGGTATTATAAAGATTGGGATAAAAAAGATTTCCAAGATATTTTGAAACGAAGGAGTAAATAGTGAAAAATAAACTAAAAGGCTTAAAAAAATTAGTAGGCAGTTTGTCGCCAGCCGATAAAAAAGAAATAGCAAAGTCTATGAAAGATGGCGGCGTTCTTAAAATGGCAGGCGGTGGTGCTACACCTAAATCAGGCGTGGTTAAGGTTGACATGGAAGGCAACCCTAAATCAGGCGTAATGAAGAAAAAGTTTGGCGGTGGTATAGCTAAATCAGGCGTTAAAAAGCTTGGTAGAGGCGGAAAGCTGAAAATGAAAAACGGCGGTATGGCTGGTAAATCAGGTGTCAAAAAACTTGGTAGAGGCGGAAAGCTTAAAAAATAAATAAATGGCAGTATCAGGTTCTAAAAATTTTGAATTAGACGTTGCCGATTATGTCGAAGAGGCGTTTGAAAGATGTGGCTTAGAGCTACGTACTGCTTACGACCTACGTACTGCAAGAAGAAGTCTTAACTTGTTGTTAGCAGAATGGGCAAACAGAGGACTAAATCAGTGGACTATACAAGAAAAGACTGTAACCATGGTTAAAGACACAACCACGTATAACGTTGATTCTAGTGTTGCAAGTGCGCCAATAGACGTATTAGATGCTTTTGTAAGGCAAACAATAAATTCAGAAAACTCTGATTTACAAATGACTAGATTATCAAGAAGCGAATATTCATCTATACCTAATAAATCTACGACAGGTAAACCTTTACAGTTTTTTATTGATAAACAAATAAACCCAACAATAAGTGTTTATCCAACTCCTGATAAATCAACAACTTATACAGTACACATGAACGTGCTTACACGCATGGATGATGTAGACGCAGCCACAGATACGTTACAAATGCCTTTTAGATTTTATCCTTGTTTGGCTGCTGGTTTAGCATACTATTTGTCAATTAAAAAAAGTCCTGACAAAACAGCTATGTTAAAAGCAATATACGATGAAGAGTTCCAAAGGGCGTTAGCATCAGATGAGGATAGAGCTTCAGTAAAAATTACACCTGATGTATCGCACTACAATATTGCCTGATGTCTTTTGCAACCAATAAAAATCCGTATGCAATATGCGATAGATGTGGTTTTAGATATTATTTGCGTGAATTACGCAAGGAATGGAATGGTTTAAAAACTTGTCCTGAGTGTTACGAGCCTAAACACCCACAATTAGAACCAAGAACAAACAAGGTAGACCCACAAGCTGTAAGAGAGCCAAGGCCTGATATAAGCGTATCTCCAACAATTTTTACTGTTTATACAAACTTTGACCTTGGTATTATCGGAACAAAAATTACGACACCTGATAGCATGACAAGTGCATTAGGTACAGTTACAATAACTACATCATGAGTTTTACGTTATCTACATTAAAAACGGCAGTACAAGATTATTTAGAAACAGATGAGACAACTTTTGTTAATAACCTAAACAATTTTATTTTACAAGCAGAAGAAAGAATACTTAAAAGCGTTCAGTTGCCTGACCAAAGAAAAAACGTGCAAGGTAATGTTACGAGTAGTAATCGTTTTTTAGCTACGCCTAACGACTTTTTAGCACCGTTTTCATTGGCTGTAATAAGCTCTAATACATACGATTATTTAGATTTAAAACATAATTCTTTTATAAAAGAATATATAAGTAGCACCACCACAACAGGCAAACCAAGGTATTATGCTATATTTGACCAAGGTAGTTTTGAAGTTGCACCTGTGCCAGATAGTAACTACAGTGTAGAATTACATTACTTAGCAAAGCCAGCATCTTTAACAGCAGGCGGTGACTCAGGCACTACATACTTATCTACAGATGCACCTGATACTTTGTTATATGGCTGTTTGTTAGAAGGTGCAATATTTTTAAAATTACCACCTGATGACATAAATGCTTATGAGGCAAGGTTTAAAGAAAGCTTAATGCGACTTAAAAATATCGGCGAAGGACGAGATACTAGAGATGAAATGAGATATGATTCGTTAAGAATCAACGTAACGTAAAGTTACAAAAAGAGAGAGAGATGAAACCTATAAAAAAACTTAATGGTAAGACTATAGCTATCGTTGGCTTAGGCAAAAGTTGGTTTGACTTTTGTTTAGCTAAATCACATGGCGTGAAGTTTGACGAGGTGTGGGCAATAAACGCAGTAGCATCTGTCATATTTCATGACAGAGTATTTATGATGGACCCACCATCAAGATTTTTAGATACAGACCATGCTGGTGGGCAAACTGACAGCATGAAAGAATTACTAACAAACCATAACAAACCTATATATACATGTGAAATAGATGAAAGGTGTAAAAATCTTGTAGAATATCCTGTAAAAGAAATAGTAAAAGCCACGAATTGTCACTATCTAAACAATACTGTAGCTTATGCTGTTGCCTTTGCATATTGGAATGACGTAGCAAATATAAAGTTATTTGGTATAGATTTTACATATAAAAACAATTTACATTTTGCAGAACAAGGCAGAGCTTGTGTAGAGTTTTGGCTTGTTAAATGCATGGAAAAAGACATACAGGTAGAAGTTGCTGCAACAAGCTCTTTGTTAGACACTAATTTACCGGGACAACAAAGGCTGTATGGTTATCATAGACTGCAAGACCCTTACGTGCCTGTGCAAGGTAATGATGGTATAGAATTAAAAAAAATAAGTGAAATGACTGTACAAAAACATAAAATACTACCGCAAGTTGCCGATAGGTTTGACAGTCACTTACAACCCCCGGAGCCTAACAAATGGTAATAAAAATAACTCCTGATGGTGTGCCTGAATTGGGCATGGTAGAAGTATCAACGACAAAGTTTGGCGGACACCCGCCTGAGTTTTGGGCAAAGCAACTTACCGATAAAATAGTTGGTTTTTCTGACGATAATGAAGAACATGTCAAAGCACAGGCAAGAGCTTACAGAGATTTAATTTATAAAGTATGTTTGATATATATTGAAAATGCTATAAAATCTTATAAAGCTACCTTGATACAAGAGTTATCTAAAGGAGGTAGTGAAGATTTAGCAAAAATAATTAAAGGTATTTAATATGGCAATAACATCAACACTAACAACAAGCTTTAAGGTAGAGTTGCTTACAGGAACACATAATTTTACTGCAACAAGTGGCAACAGTTTTAAATTAGCTTTATATACAAGCTCTGCTACTCTTGGTGCTACAACCACTGCTTTTACCACAACAGGACAAGCAAGTGGTACAAACTATACTTCGGGCGGTGCTGCATTAACTAATGTAACACCTACAGCCACAGGCACTACTGCTGTAACTGATTTTGCTGATTTAACCTTCAGCACAGCTACAATAACTGCTAGAGGCTGTATGATTTACAATGACACTAATAGTGATAAATCGGTAGCAACAATAGATTTCGGTGGAGACAAAACTTCTACGGCGGGTGACTTTACTATAGTATTTCCAGCAAAAGCAGCATCAACGGCTATAATTAGAATAGCTTAAAATGAAACATGCCGTTTGCAAAGTTTCAGTTTAAAGCTGGTATAGATAAAGAAGGAACTAATCTTACCAATGCTGGTGGTTGGTTCGATGCTTCTTTGGTTAGGTTTAGAAAAGGTTTTGCTGAAAAGATAGGTGGTTGGACAAAACAAACATCTGCAACCTTTTTGGGTACTTGTCGTAAATTATTTCCATGGATTTCATTAGAAGGTGCTAAATATCTTTTTGTCGGCACACATTTAAAAGCAAACATATTAGAAGGTAATACATTAGCCGATATTACACCCATAAGAAAAACTAGCACAAACAGTATTACTTTTGCTGCAACTAATGGTTCTGCAACGATTACTGCTACCGACAGTTCACACGGTGCGGTAATCGGTGATTTTGTTACTATCAGTGGTGCAGTTAGTTTAGGTGGCAACATCACTGCATCTGTCTTAAATCAAGAACATCAAATAGTTTCTGTACCAACGGCTAACACTTATACCTTTACTGCATCTGCAACGGCTAACTCTAGTGACACAGGTAATGGTGGCTCTGGTGTAGATGGTGCATATCAACTTAATACAGGCTTAGATGTTTTTATACAATCTTCAGGTTGGGGTTCAGGTGCTTGGGGTGCTAGTGGTTTTGGGGCATCTACTAGCTTATCTTTTACCAACCAACTTAGATTGTGGTCTGCCGATAATTTTGGTGAAGACTTAATATTACATGCAAGAGGTGGTGGTATTTTTTATTGGGATGAAAGTAATGGCACTTCTACAAGAGCAGTAAATATCACATCATTATCAGGCTCTAACTTAGCACCTACGATAGGCTTTCAAACTATAGTTAGCGACACCGATAGGCATGTTATTGTGCTTGGTGCAGACCCTATCTCTAGTGGTTCACGAACTGGCGTATTAGACCCTATGTTAGTGGTGTTTTCAGACCAAGAAAGCATTACAGAATTTGAGCCAAAAACAACAAATACTGCAGGTTCTGTTAGATTGTCTGCAGGTAGTGAAATAAGAGGTGGTATTAGAGCTAGACAAGAAATACTTATATGGACTGACACATCAATGTATAGCATGCAATTTGTTGGACCACCACTTACATTTGCATTGAACTTAATTAACGAAGGGACTGGAATGATAGGTCCAAATGCAGCAATAAACTCACCCGCAGGCGTTTTCTGGATGAGTGATGATGGTTTTTATTCATACACAGGCTCTGTCCAAAAGTTACCCTGTAGTGTTTTAAGTTATATTCAAGAAGACCTAGACATTAGTCAAGCTTTCAAAGTGTTTGCTTTATTAAACAAAGAATACAATGAAGTTTGGTGGTTTTATCCAGCAGAAAGTGATGGCACATCAGAAATATCAAGATACGTTATATACAACTATCTAGAGGGTGTTTGGTCTATAGGTCAGTTAGTCAGAACCGCATGGGTTGACCAAAATGTTTTTGCTAGACCTTTGGCTACAAATAGCGGCGTTATATTCGCACATGAAGATGGTGAAGATGATGATGGCTTACCTATGGATAATGTTTTTATAGAAAGTGCTGACTTTGACTTGCAAGATGGTAATGATTTTGCTTTTATAAGAAGAATGATGCCTGATATTAGGTTTTATGGGACAAATGTCACATCAGGCGGTCCACAAATAAATATGTTATTAAAAACACGTAACGCACCTAGTGAATCTTTGACTACAAGAGCAACCAAAGATATATCTAATAACACAGCACAAGTACATGTTAGAGCTAGAGGTAGACAAGCAGTGCTAAGAGTACAAAGCGATGACGATGCGGCAACTGGTAACAGATTAGGTGTTAAATGGAGATTGGGTTACACAAGGCTTGATGTACAGCCTGATGGTAAAAGATAGTGGCTAAGCTACTTCCATCAAGGTTGCCTTTAGCCATAGAAAGCGTAACGCCTGAAACATTTAACAAGCTTGTAAGAATTTTAGAAATAAATTTAGGTCAGTTTGACCCCAATAGAACGCCTAGATTTAATGCAACTGAAATAGCAGAACTAAATTTTTTACAAGGCGATGTAATATTTAACACAAGCAAGGGCGTATTACAGGTGTACAATGGTAATGATTTTATAGATTTGACTACAGATACTAATGAAAAAGGTCTAAAAGCAACAACATCATTAGGCTTTGTTTCAGTGAAAACAAGTGGTAATATATCTGTAAACATAAATTAGGGTAGAAGTATGGCAACATTACAAGAAAGAATTAACATGTTAGCAGGCGAACTAAGTCCTGAAGAAATGACCCCACAGCAGACTGCTTTTAAAACAGACACAAACGAAGTCGTTGCTAGATTAAGAGAAGCAATGCAATTAGAGACTGACCCTATAAAAAAACAAGCGTTACAAGACGCTTTAAATATGTATGTAACTGAACAAAAAGTTGCAATGTCAGCTAAAGATATGCAAATTGCAACTTCGGTCACTCCTAACACCATCGAAGAAAACATAGCCGCAATACAAAAACAAATGGATGATGCTACAACTATGTCGCCTGAGGCTACACAGTTTATAAACGCAAGACAAGAACTTATTGATGATGTGTTGCTGCCTTTATCTAACGAAGGTTACAGTGAATTAGTAAATGTTATATTAACCAAGCCAAGAGACTCTGTAGAACATAATCAAGCAAAAACAATGCTACGCAACGTTATGGCACAAGATGAGGACTTTGATATGAATGATTTTGAAGTCATGATTAATATGGTATCAAAAGAACCTAGACCTGCTGATTTAATAAATAGGGAAGGTTTACCAGATGTGCCACCACGTTCTATGGGCATAGGGAGTTTAAATTAGATGCCACACATAAAATCACACATGCAAGGTTTAGCAAGCTTAGGTAGGTTTGAGGATGATAGCTTAGCTCACGTATCAACAGGTGAAATGATAGTGCCACCAGCATCTATTACACCACAAACAAGAAGAATGATTGAGTCAGACATGATGAACATGGGCATGAATCCAAATCAATATGTGGTTGGTGGAGATATGTCAATTAATCCAAACACAGGTTTGCCAGAGTTTTTTCTAAAAAAATTATTTAAAAAAGTTAAAAATGTCGTTAAAAAAGTTGCGCCTATTGCAATAAACTTTATACCCGGCATAGGTCCTGTAGCTAAAGCAGCACTTACTACAGTGGCAGGTAAAGCATCGGGTATGGACACTAAAGAAGCACTGCTTAGTGGTGCGTTAAGTTTTGGCGGTAGCAAATTAGGTAGCGCAGTAAAAGGCGGCAAGTTTCCAAGATTAAAAAATTTTTTTAATCCAGCCACAGGCACAAAAGGTATTTTTCAAGGAGAAATAGGCCCTAATTTAAGAAGGGGGATTGGACAGTTTTTCGGTCGAGCTTTTACACCACAAAACCAATTACCACAAGTTGAGGTACAAGGTGGTGGTGGTTTTGGTGGTGAAACATACACTATAGATGGAGAGCCAGTTACAGTAGCAGAGTTAAAAGCAAGGGGTTATCAATTTGACTCACAAGGGAATCTTATACAGCCAACGCAAACACAACCTATGGGTAGCTTTATGGATGGTAAGTCCCCTATGGAGTTTTTAAGCGCAAAGCTTTTGCCACAGGGCGTTGAAGATGCTTTAGGCACAGGTCCGGGCGGTTCTTTTTTAGGTAGTCAACAAGTTGATGCACAAGGCAATCCAATAAAAGGTCGTGGTTTAGGAAATTTAGGCATTGCTGGTCTTGCAGGATTAGTTGGTAAACTTGCTTATGAAGAGGCCAAAAGAAACAAAGGCATACCACTTACACCTTTAACAACCATGGACCAACTAGGTAGATATAACATTGCTGCAGAAATAGCTAGACAAAAAGGTGAAGAGATGCCAAGCAGAGTAGAATTTGGTTTAAACCCTGAAGGCTTACCTGTATTACAAGGTGGTGGTGTTGGTATCACACCACGTAACGTTGCTACAGGTGGCATGATATACAGTCAAGCTGATGGCGACCATAACGGCATTATGCAATTTGCAGATGGTGGTGTAGTACAAATGCAAAATGGTGGTGAGCCACCTATTGACCCTGCAAACTTCCCACCAATGGACGGAGATATAAACGGTCCGGGAACTGAAACATCAGATGATATACCAGCTATGTTATCAGATGGTGAGTTTGTTATGACAGCAAAGGCTGTAAGAGGTGCTGGTGGTTTTGATATGGCAAAGGGTAATAACGGTATTGTTACATTAACACCCAACGGTAATCCCGGCAGAGAATCAGGTAACAGAATTATGTATAAACTTATGGAACACTTTGGGAGTATGGCGTAATGGCTGAGCCACAAGAACCAATTGCATTAGACGTACAGCAAACCTTTAGAACTTTAGACCCTGCAACACGGGAACTTTTTTATGGTTCAGGTATACCCGGAACAGCATCGTATAGACCCGGTTTTTTACAACAAGCATTTAGAGCTAGTAACAGAACATTTTTTGACGAAGAGGGTAATCCTATTGTTGTGCCACAAATGGTTGCAGGTTTATCTCCTGACCAAGCTAGAGCCATACAATTGTCGAGACAAGCTACAGGCATACAAACACCGTTCTTAGAGCAAGCAGGATTGTCTCTAGGCACAGGCTTAGAAACATTGTTTGGTGGCTTAGGTGAAGCGAGAGACATTGCAAGAGGTGCAGAAGCTGGTTTTGGTACAGGATTAGATGCAGCAAGCGAGTTTTTAAGAAGAGGTGGTACAGGTCAGTTTAGTCAAGATATGACACAACAGTTTGTAGACCCGTTTGAACAAGCGGTTGTAGACCAAACTAGAAAAGACATTTTAGAAGCTGGTGCAAAACAAGACATACAAGCAAGAGCATCAGATATTGCTAGAGGTGGCGAGTCTGCCTTTGGTTCAAGAGCTAGGTTAGGTGCTACTGAAAGACAAGAAGCATTAGGCAGAGGCTTAGGTGAAGCCTTAGCAGGTATTAGAAGTAGAGGTTTTCAACAAGCACAAAGAGCTGCTATGGGTGAGTTTGGCAGACAACAACAAGCCTTAACAGGTTTAGGTAGTAGCTTGGCTAACATTGCAGGACAAAGAGCTGCAGGCTTGCGTGGTTTAGGTAGCACGATTGCAGGATTAGGAAGGTTAGGACAACAAGCTTTATTTGGTGCAGGTAGTGCCGTGTCTAACTTAGGCACACAGGCTCAACAAGCTGCACAAGCAGACATACAAAGAAGCTTGGGCATAGGTGGACTTACACAAGGACAACAACAAGCACAAATAGATGCAGCTAGAGCCAATGCTTTACAACAACAAATGGCACCGTTACAACAAATGCAATCTCTCTTGCCTTTTGTATCGGCAGTGCCAGCAGGCTTTAGTAATATACAAACACAATTTGGCACACAGCCATCACCCTTAATGGCTGGACTTGGTGCAGGACTTAGTACGTTAGGTGGATTAGGTAGTTTCTTTAATCCACCACAAACAAACTACAATTTCCCTCAAACTCAGACGGCAACACCCTCGCCTGCACCAGCACCCGTGCCAGAACCCGTGCCACCACCACAAAATACTTTTATACAAGGTTTCTAATGACTATAAGTAGAATGGGTATATCTTCATTAATGGGTTTTGAAAATGGTGGTGATGCAACAAGTGTTTCTGGTATACAAGTTTTAAATGACCCACAAGTACAAAACCTTATAGATAAAATGTTAAAAGAGCAAGATGATAATGACAGCGTTTCAATGCAATTTAAACAATACAGTGACATGCTTTCACAAATAACACCACCACGCCCACAACCCACAGGTTTTGATTTAGCTAGTGCTTTAGGTAGAGGTATCTTGACTGAACAAAAAAGTAAATTTCCAACCATCGGCAGAGGTTTGAGTTTAGGTTTTCAAGAGTTTAGTAAATTACAAAAAGAGATAGATGAGGAAAATAGAAAAAACAAACAAGCTAGAGATTTGACAGCTTTTGGCTTGGTAACAAAGAAGAAAGCTGACCCAAATGCAAAGATAGGAGCTTTATGGAAAGACCCTGACGGCAACTTTTTCAGAGAGCTTATAATAGGAGACGAAATAGTTTATAAAGGCGAAGGGCAAGTAATGTCAGAGGCAGACTTTAATTTAAAATTTCCTAATGCTCGACCAACCGTAGCTAGTGAAGAACAAAGATATAATATGACAATTGATAATTTCTTTAAATACGAAAAAGAAATGCGAGAGCAAGAGCAGTCACTTGATAAGCTCATAAATTACATGAGAACATTGCGAGCAACACCACAAGGTTATGAGTTAATGGCAACAAGGGCGCAAAATGCCATAAAAACTTTTTTAGCTGATGAAAATATAACACCAGAAGAGTTAGCATTAGGATTAGCTGAAGGTAAGTTTCAAGGCTTAATTGGTAGGTTTAGGGTAGAAACAGTTGGTCCGGGTGTCATGACCGAGTTTGACGCTGAAAGAATTATAGCTGCATTAGGTGGTGAGCCGGGAGCTTTGCAAAATAAATTTAGAGCTGCCGCTATTATGAAAGACATATTCGAAAATAAACTTGTGTTGTATGAAGATGCTGCTAAAAAATATAACGCTGGTGTAGCAAGTGGTGAGTTTGATAGTAACATTTATAAACCTCACAAAATTAGAGACGATTTTGACATGAGTGTGTTTGAGTTTCCATTATCTGCACCACCCGGTGCAGAACTAATTGAAGAAATAAAAGACAAAAACGATAACGAAAAGGTTGTGGCTATAATTTATGAATATAATGGCAAAAGATTTAAAAAGTTTATCAATGGCACTATTACTGAGATAAAGCCTGAAACTAAAGATGATAATGAAATTGAGCTACCCGAATAAATATGTTAAGTCCAGAATATTTTAAAGTTTTAGAAGACGCTAATTTTACATCAGCAGATATTCCTAGATATAGGGAAAGAATTAATGCTGAGGTTGCAAGAAAGGGTGATAACGCATCTGAAGAATTAATTTTTTTGTCTGATTTTCTTAACAGTGCAAATGCAGGCGTATTGGATATGATAGGACAAGGCGCAACATTTAATTTTTCTGATGAAATTGGTGCTAAGTTTCAAGGCAAAGTACCACAAAATTTTTATGTTGCAGTACAAAACGATGCTTTTGATACTTATAAAAGTAAAAATCCAATTAGGTCTACAATAGGTCAGGTTACAGGTGCTATATTACCGACAATAGCTGAGGGTGCATACGTAGCCACAAATTTAAGAAAAAGAAAGGTGCAACCTTTATTTCCTGAAAGGCCTATAAGAAAAGCATTAACATCTGCTTCAGAATATTTGCGCAAAAAACCCATACTTCGTTCAGGCATTTATGGCACTACATACAGTGTAGGTGCAGATGAAGGCACTGCAAAAGAGAGACTTACCAAATACAAGCCTTACATTACAGGCTTAGCCTCTGCTGCACTAGCAATACCATCTGTGCTATTAGGTAGGGTTTTTGGCTCATTGGGTGAAATGATTGCAGATTATCCAGCAAAGAGTAAAGGTGAAGAATTGGCACTGGAAATGTTAGAAGAAGCTATGTCCACTGATGCAGGTTCTGTAGAAGAAGCCTTGGTGATTGCACATAATGCTATGAACAAAAACAAACAGCTTACTTTGGCTGACACAGGTTCAACATCTGCTGCTTTGTTAGAAATGGTTAATGTTTTACCTAGCAAAGGTTCAAAGGTTGTAAAAGACTTTTTAGAGGCAAGGTCTAAAGGTAGATTTGGTAGGCTTAACTCAGATTTAGTAAAAGCTTTCGGTGTTGAGGCATCATATTTTGAAACTTTAGACGCTTTAATTGATGAAAGAAGAAAAGTTGCAGCACCTTTGTATGATAAAGCTTTTACCACCACCTTGGTTAATGAAGCTGGTGATGTCGTAGATACAAGGCCAACTACCATAGATTTAGACCAGCAATTTGAAATATTTGCAAATGATGAAACTGGGACAAGAGAAGCCTTGTCCATTAATGATTTGCTATCCAGACCCTCTGTAAAAAGAGCAATAGCAAAAGCCGAAATGATTGGTTTGGAGGATGGTGTCGACCTACCCGATATAGATATAACTGATACAGGATTGGTGTTTAACTCGGGTGATATGAAAGGTCAAGCCGTAGAAGAAGCAGACCTACGTTTTTTACATTATGTAAAGCTTGCTTTAGACAATGAAATATCT
>TARA_R100000329_G_scaffold44103_1_pt1 | contig 14135 bp, 10 predicted proteins | sample TARA_R100000329 | Tara Oceans TARA_R100000329 (sample SAMEA2620783) | marine metagenome | biome: marine biome (ENVO:00000447); feature: surface water layer (ENVO:00002042); material: "saline water (ENVO:00002010), including plankton (ENVO:xxxxxxxx)" | depth 5 m | reverse complement strand
TGACAATGGAGCTAGATTTGCAGACTTTGCTAAAACTCCTTCTAAACAAAAATTATATAAAGGTATACCAGTGGTTGATAACCCTAGGTTAGCTCGTTTAGACAAAGGCTCTATGGCAAGTTACCGAGAACAAGCACCAATAACAGTAAGGCCTGATAAAGCAGAAAAAATTATTATTACTGCGGCAGAAAGGAATACTGGTAAATATGTAGAAGGGTCAGCTCCTTTAAGCGCAAAGCAAAACGTTCCTTATAAAATTACAATAAACAGAGAAGCAATAAGAAGAGATTACAATAAAGGTTTAAGAGAAACAGCAGCAGGAGCACCAGATGGAATTGTAGTGTCACCAATAGATCCTGTAACAGGAGCTAAAAGACAACCTGCTCCTGGACAATTTGATGCTCCTTTACAGGAAGGTGACAGAATATGGGAAAGAGTAAGACCAAGTAAAGAACTTTTTCCTACTTATGAAGATTATGAAAATTTTGTATTAGAACACGAATGGCAACATTTTAGAAATCCTAAAGCAGCACAAGCAGCAGAAGAATTTTTCCTAGGCACTATGGATCAAATAGAAGAGGGCATAAGAATAGGTTTTAATCCACGAGAAGAAAGCATTGTTGATAAACAAGCTTTTATGAATTGGGCAAATACTATGGTTCAGCGTGAAGGCTTAGTAGAAGGCGGTTTTAGTCCTCAACAAGCACAAGAACTTATTGATGCTTATGGTGATGCAAGAAAATTAGTTAAAAATATAGAGGAAGTGGATATAGATCAGTTTGCCAACCTAGATCAAATCAGAGATCAAATCTTTCCTCCACAAAGAGGAGTTAATCCTGGAGCAGTATCTATTGGTGGAAAAGCAAGAGCTCCAATTCAAAGTTATACATCAGCAATGAGCATGATAAACGCTTTAAGGAGAGGTATAGGTAACAATAAATTAATAATAACTACGCCATCAAAAAGAAGACTCAAAGGTCTTGATAGTGTTATTGATGTAACTGAAGACAGCGGATCTGCTCTTAATGCTATAGCAAGAAACATAAAAAGAGATTTGGATGCTGCTTACGAAAACATAGACAGTGTATTGCACAATCCTGGTAAAAAGGCAGATGCGTTTTCTTGGGCAAACGATGATGGTGTAAAACAAATTCATCACTTTGGAGATAACTTTTTAGCTGATGGTATAGATAAAGATAAATTTAAATGGGCTAACCTAAAAGCTATGAATGCTATACCTAATGATGTTTTAAATCTGTTTGCAAAAAAATACCCTGATCTTCCAAAAGATGCAGATAACATTACAATGAACGTTGCTGACTTTTTAGATATGGCTGGATACGTAGTAGATTACAACGGGCCTTTTGGTAAACCAATTAGGTTGTACGAACAGTATTTTAATTTGCCACCTGACATGGTTAACTATCTTAAAAATTACTACACTTTGTTTGATGAAGGGGCTCATTTATTATCAAGAAAAGGAATACCCCCTAATAACTTATTTGTAAACACTACAGGAAATTATGTCCATCACATCGTTGAAAACTTAGCTGAGTATCAAGATTTAATTGATAGGCAAGACTGGTCAAGGCTTTCTAATGGTGCACTTAAACCAACAACAATTAGCAGAAATAGGTTTTTTGACAGCGTAATAGATGGTATAGATGAAAGAAGTTTAGTGTACAACCAAGACCCAGCTCAAATGGCAGAAGAATTTTTAAATTCTGTTTATAAAGAAATTGCAGATGAACAAGTAGTAAGAAGATTAGAAAACATTTCTCATCAACAATTAAAAGCAGCTAAATTTGATGTAACAAGACTTCAACAATGGGGTGACAAAGTAAAAGAGTTCCGTAAAAAAGCTGATGAAATACAAAAAATTCAAAACTTTGTTAGTGTTGGAGGGAATCTTGGCAATGACATAGTTGATGACTTAGACAAGGCTTTGAGAGAAAACCAAGCAAACCTTATTCCTTCAGACGCTAAAAACTGGAACAAAGAATACAACAAAATAAAAGAAATGTTAAAGAACCCTGATGATAAAGTTCAGGGAGATGTTCAACGAATAATTAAAGATTATTTAGACGAATTAGAACGAGATTTCGATAAAGATGTTCTTTACTACAAAAACAAAATAGCAAAGATGGGTGGCAAAGATATAAAGCTAAACAAAACGCAGAGAAAACTTTCAGGTTTATATGGGCCAGAAGCTGTAGAGCTTAGAATGGTAACAGACCAAAGAGGTCAAATACAAAACGAAGTAAAAGCTTTGGCTAAAAGAAACTTGTTTTTTGATGACAAAACAGCTAGTAATATTGAGAAGTTTTTAAACATAAATAAAGAAAACCCTTTTGATATTGCAGCTTCAAAGACAGCAACTGTAAACGACTACTTTAGATTAGTTCAAACAGGTTTTGACGCAGGTACAGCATTTTTACATGGATTACCGACTCTTTTAAGAGGTCTTGGCACAACAGATATGAAACTAAAAAAGGCGTATTTAGGTTCTTGGGTTAATGGAACTAAAACAATGGGGCAGTTGATATGGAGAGGTGTAAAAGATGGTGATGCTCCAAGATTACATGCCGAGTTAATTAATAAAAAAAGAAAGAACTTTGCTTTGATGGCAAACTATGGAGTCTTGATGAGTAATGCTGGTAACGATTACTTTAGGGCAGCAAACAACAGGACTGTGTTTAATAAATTACTTTCAGAAGGTAGAGTTAATAACTTGCAAGCTAAAGACTCTGTTCCTGGATTTAAACAATCAAGAGCTGCAATAGACAAAGGTGCAGATGTATTAGATGGGTTTCAAGCCAGCTTTGAAGCATACGGAGATATGATAAGAGAAGGATTATGGGATGCACATTATCAACAAATACTAAGAAGTGGTGCTGCAAATAATCTTGGAGATGATGTAATAGATCAGCAATTAACTCAGTTAGCTGAATACATAAACGGAATGACAGGAGCATTTTCAAGCAGACGAGCAGGAATAAGCGCTAGACAATCTAACATAGAAAGGTCTGTAATATTCTTTTCTCCTTCATATACAAGAGCTACATTAGGATTAATAGGTTCTGTTGTAAAAGGTGACATACAAGGCCAAGAAGCAAGGAGAGCATTACAATCTATGATGGGAGCTGGAATAGCAACTCATCTTGGGTTTGCTGCATTAAATGCTAAGGTAAGAGGTGAGGACATAGACCAACACATAAACCTTGACCCAACAAGTGGTAAGTTTTTAACAACACAAATTGGAAACGTAAATGTTGGGTTTGGTTCAGCTTGGACATCTATGGCAAGATTGGTTGGTAAAATAGCTAATGATCCTGCATTTAGAGGCGATATACTTGACTCTCCTTTATTGCTTACAGGGTCTGGCAGAGGCAGGGCTGGATTTGATGAAACAGGCATTAAAGACTATTTACAAAATAACCAGATATTATACTGGTTGCGATCAAGAACCTCACCAGCTGGTTCTAGTATGTGGGACTTAGGAATGGGTGCTAACTTTTTAGGAGAAGAATTAAAACCATTTAGAGGTGACTGGTTCCAGGAATTAGGATCAAGTGCTACTCCATTCTGGTTAGACTCTTTGTTTGAGAACGGAGTGCTAGGTGGTGGTACTGAGTTTATAGGACTAAGAACCAACCCAATTAGTGACTATGAAAAAAGAAAAGAAGTTAGAGATATGTTGGCTCAGCAATACTACAAAACTAATTGGAGAAGTTTAAATGATCTTCAGAAAAGATTAATAACTGAATCTAATGATGTAGAAGCTGATCCTAATGTTCAAAGATTAAGAGAGCTTGAATCAGAAATATTTGAAAAGAGAAGAATTGTTGGAGGTTCTAGTTTAGATAGAAACTTTGAACTTAAAGCTAATGAAGTTGATGATGCAAGAGCTTTATACAACCATGCTGTGCAAGCTGCTGAATCTTCTCTTAGAGGTTACGAAATTAGTTTAGAGCAATATATATTACGAGAACAAAAAGCTAGAACTCAATACAGATATGATGTTCAAAATATATCAGAAAAGTATCCAGATGTTGAAGCATACCTAATGGCAATAAAAGGTAGTTTAGGGGACTTTGAAAGAGTAGAAGATTTTGCTGCTGACGAATACGCTGAAATAATGTTTGATGACAAATGGGACTTAGGTTACATGTTTGACTTTGAAGGCAGAGAAACAGAGCTAGAAGGATGGAGGCAAAGATGGGGTAGCTCTGAATATGAATCATACGCCAAAGACAAGCTTTATGGAGGAAGATGGGATTCAACAGGATTTAACCAAGAATTTTACAGAAGAAGAGATGAATACTTTCCTCAGTATTGGGAAGATACTAGGAAAGAAATATTCCAAACAAGATACCAAGGTCAGTTTGATGATATATACCGTGAATGGTATTTATCTAAATATGACGATAGAAAAAGACAATTAATTGAAGAAAACAACCAAGGTTTTAAACAGGCTTTGAAAGAATGGGAAAGACTTAGATTAGAGCTTAGAAGGTTTAATCCAGAGCTAGATGCTTTTCTTTACAGGTGGGGTTTTGCTGAATCTTTAGCTAATCCTGCTAACTTTGGAAGAGAAGATGAATTGAAGTCTAGATTCCCTTTTGAAGAGTATGTTCCTAAATGGAGGGTTGCAGGACAATAAATTGGGTATTATAATCAAAATTAGATAATCATTGGGAGGCTACGGCTATGACCACAGAAAAAGATAATATTGAACAAACTGAAGAAACTACGGTTTCTGAAGAAGCTGTTGAAGAAACAGCAGTAGAGGAAAAGGTTGATCCAGTTGCAGAAGCGGCAAAGAACGTAGAAGCTACGGCAGATCAGGCTGAACAACCTAATTACTTAACACAGCAGGATTTAGATAGAGTGCTGGAAGAACGTAAGACTGCATTTGATAATGCACAAGGACGAGCTCAGCAGTACACAAATCAAAAGGTTCAGGAAATTCAGGATGGAGCTAAGGCTCAAATACAAGAATTCATGAATGATTTCTCATCTATATTGGATGAAGATCAAAAAGATGTATTGAACCAAAAGATTGCAGAGAGAGAAAAGAAAGCAAAAGAAGAAAAACTTGATCGGTTAATCGAAAACATGGATAACCCTCAGAGCCAAGGCTCAAGCTTAACTCCTGAAAATCTTGAAGACTTAGATTCTGTTGTAAGAGATACAGCGTCTACATTAGGTTTAACAAACTTAGACGTCAGAAGTGACAGTCGTGTATGGGAAGGTTGGAATCAGAATATGAGTTTTTCTCAGTCTGTAAAACTAGCTAACCAAAACCTTAAAAAGATTGCTGGAACAACTAAAACTGTAGTGTCTGAGCCTGCTACACAGAAGGTTCCACCTACTACACAGGGTGCGCCGACTCAACCGAAGCGTGCCTACAATAGTTTAGGTGACCTTTCTAAAGCTTTTGCTAACGGGCAGATAGATTCTACACAATACAGAAACTTAAAAAAACAACTTTAAAAAGGATAAAATACAATGGCAACAGGATTGACATTATCGTCTAGTTCTAGTCTATCTGACATGTCAAACATTGTTATAGCTTCGGCTATTTCAAACATTGAGCCAGCTGGTCCTACAAACCAGTTGGTTTCTAGATATGATATCCCTCAAGGTGCAAAGCAAGTTAATATTCCTATCTGGGGTAGAAACGATGCAGCAGCATTAACTGAGGGTGTGGACATTACTGCTCCTCAACAATTGTCTGTTACTGTGACAAGCATTACTGCTTCTGAACACGGTATCATGACTTTTGTTTCTGACAGACTGTCTAGGCAAAACAACGAAGATATACTTTCTCACGTTGGTGAAGTACAAGGTGGAGCTTTAGGTAGATTACTTGAAGACGACCTTATCAGCTTATTCGATGGGTTCTCAAACTCAATTGGTTCAGCTGGTAGTTACCTTACTTACTACCACGTTGCAGGAGCTGTATCTTACTTAAAAACAGATAACAACTCGTCATATGGTATGGCGCCAGGAACACCTAACGGTGTATTCCACCCAGAACAAATAAGAGCATTCGTACAAGAAGCAACTGGCATCCAAGGTGGTGGTTCTACTGGTATGGCAGCTCAACCAATTCCAGAAGGTATTACAGCAGAAGTGGTACAAAACTACTTCAGAGGTAACGAAAAAATCTTTGGCATTCCAATATACCAATCAGGTGTATTAGGTAGAGATGGCTCTGGTGATGTTAAAGGTGCAGTATTTGTACCACAGGCAATCGCATTAGCTATGGCTCACGAAATGGAAGCTGAAGAAGAAAGAGATGCTTCACTTAGAGGTACTGAAATGGTAATGGTTGGTGAATGGGGAGAAGCAGAAATTGCTGACCCTTGGGGCGTGGAAATGCTTGGAGCAGCAGACGCAATTTAGGAGATTAGATGGCAACTCAGCAACAAGATTATTACAGTAAAATTATTGATAACAATGATGAACACTTGTATACAACTATCTATGACTCAATTAGCGGAGATCCTTTTAGGGTAAAACTTGAAATGGTTGACCACTATTTGAAGAAAGTAAGAAGGCAATCTAAGTTGCAGGGTAAAAATATAGTCTTCACTGGCGAATGGATACCATCATTCGTCAAAACTGAAAAAGAAATTATTGGTTCTCCGTCTTCCAGCATGGCCGAGGGGGTTGCTCCCCAGAGTCAGGTTAAAGCTGGGAAACGAAGACGTGGTAGGAGAGGTAGAAAGAAATGACTACTTTATTAGGCAGATGGGAAACCATCGTACAATCATTAAAGTTTGAGAATAACTGGGGTATAGTCCTTGAGAAATATCTTAAAGACAACAACCTTGAGGAACTTCCTGAACCTGAATGGACTGATGATCCTACTATGGCTTACATATATTTACCTGCTAAATCTCTTGATGGGAAAACAGTTAGGTTAGATAAAACCAAAGCCAGGATGTTTCCAGAAAGCATCGTTGGGTATCTTGAGAAGGGCGGACTGATGAAGCTCCCTGCAAAGGTAGAAGCATCTCAGAGATCGCAAAAGAAAGAGCAGCTCCCCAAGATGGAAACGGAGAAACCAAAACCTGAAAAAATTAAAGGAGAATTATTATGAGTCAAGGTACTAAGTACGATTCATCAAATGCTGAAACTTTGTCAGGCGCAAAAACTTTAACTGCCACTAGCGCAAAATACCAATTCTTAGACCCAGGAGGTTCTGGTAGAAACTGTGACCTTCCAGATCTAAGAACAGCTACTACAGACATTAACTCTGAAGGAACTGGAACTGGTGGCACTGCAAGATATGCAGACCTACAAGGCGGAAGCTTTATTATCAGCAATACTGCTGATGGATCAGAAGTTATTACTATTAGAGGATGGAACGGTTCATCAACTACTGGTACTATCTGTACTCCAACACAAAATGAAACTGCTATCCTTACATGGACAGGAGTTGATAATGGTTGGATCGGCGTAGCCGCATCTGATGCGTAAAAACTGAATAACTGATAAGGCGAGGTCTTAACATAACAATAGGACTATTTAGTTAGAATCCCCTCGCCTTATCATAAAGGAGATAAGATGGCATTTGGACATCAAAAATTAACAGTTGACGCTACAGTTAGGTCTTTAACAGTCCCTTCTGACGTTAACTTTGCAACCATAAAGGTTGAAACGGCTAGTATAAGATTTAGAATAGATGGAACTGACCCAGCTACTGCTGTAGGTGTGTTGGTTGCTGCTACAGAAATTATGGAAATAGAAGGTAGAGATACTTTAGACATGATTAAAATGGTTGAAGCAACAAGCACAGATGCAGTTATAAACGTAGCTTATGGTGTAAAAAACTCAGGAAACCATTGCGTGACAATTAAATCAGGAACGTAATAGGCTATGGGTAAATATACTAAAGCCAACAAAAATAACATATTTAAAGAAGAACCAGAGATTTCTGTATCAGAACATGTTGTTGAAAAGAATGGCAGAAGGCTAAAAATGGTTATACCTGAAGGCAAGATTGGGTATGGTGATAAAGAATCACATGCCCAGATTGCAGGTGACCTAGCTACTAAACATTCTGACGACACTAAAGCTGGTGAGAAAGCTTATGAAGCTGTAAGAAAACAAAGAGAAACTACATCTGGTTCTACGGTAGAAGAACACAGGAAGCAAATGGCCATGCAGAAAATGGCTGGCAGAATGCCTGTGCTTAATACTTTTCAAATTACTGACCCTGCTACAGGCGAAATTATTGCAACTGACATACTTTTTATGAAAACAGAAAAGAGTGGATTTGTAAGACCTCTTAGAATTAGAGTTGATGCTCAAACAGGAAAAGCTACGGAGGTTCCAGTTTAATGGCTACTACAACTACACTATCAGCAATATTACCTAAATTCGGAAGAAGGGTTGGTGCATACATAGGTTCATTTACCACTACAACTGCTATTGCAGCAAACACATCGGTAGTATCTACAGAGCTTACAGACTTAGGTTTTACAGATGATGATGTATTAAATGACTCTTTTATTAAAATTACAAGTGGTAATAACTTAAACGATGTAAGGCTTATTTCAGATTATACTGCTAGTAGTGGCACAATTACTGTTACTGGTACTGCTTTAACATCAGATAGCAGCACACAAGCTACTTTTGAAATATATAGGTATGATCCTGATCAGCTAAGAGATGCTGTAAATGATGCAGCTAATCAATCGTTTCCAGCTTTGTATAAAAGAATTGATGACAGAACGCACACAGTTGCTCCTGGTCAAGCTAGGTACGAAAGGCCTAGCTCAATAGAGCCTGGTTACATACGCCAGGTATACATTGTGCCTAAAATAGAAAGTAAAACATTTGCAGAAAATATTATTAATGATCAAAATTGCGACATGGAAGCCAGTTCTAGTGCATTAACAAACTGGACAGATTCAGCTAATATAACAGCAGCAGTAGAGGCAGACACTACATCTCCTAATAACTTTATGGTTTACAGGGGTCAAAGGTCTGCTAAGCTAACTTGTGCTGCAAGCAGCACTGGAACATTTACTTTATCAGTAACTGATCCTACAAACTATGAATCAGAGGAGTTAAACTTTTCAATATGGGTATATTCGAAATACGCAGACCTTGTATCACCAATGGTGCAAATAGATTCAGACAGTGTAGTAACAGGTACAGCCCATTCTGGAGGTGGTTGGCAGCGATTGACAGTATCTACTACATCTTCAAACGTTGGAAGCACAATAAAAGTGGGCCTAAGTTTCGCAAGCAACGGGTCGATTTACACTGTTTATGCAGACGAAGCTATCCTAACTTCTGGCCCTAGTGAAATACCTAAAGGGTTTGAGTCAGTTGTATTTGATTGGACAGAAGAAGGAGATTATCTTGCGTTTTTAACTGCACCACCATCTCATTACAACTTACATATTGTTGGTTGTGGAGCATTAGAAACATTAACAGCTGGTGCAGATACAATCACCCTTGAGCCACATCGTGTTAACCTTTTGCTAGATTATGCAGCACTTACATTCTTTGAAGGTGAGTTAGATCAAACATCAGCAGAAGATCAAAACGCAATATTAAGACAAATTACACATTATAGAAACAAAACACAGAATGGCAGGGGTGAAATGGTAGCACCTTCTTTGAAAAAGAATTTGTTACCTGCTGGCAACATCAGTAGCTATGGAGTTGTGTAATGCCTAACTACGATGTAAAGCTAACAAAAACAGACGGCTCATCAAATGAAGTACAATTAACTTTGGACCGAGGGACTGAAAGCGGTGGATATGCAGTAGAACACATCTCCCCTGCACCACCTAATCAAGCTACAGATGCTGCAAACTATCAACAACAATCACCTGACTTAGGTCTTGTGTTAGACCAGGATTCTTTTCACAGAGGCTTTGGACAAGCGTTATTAGAACGTTTTGATGACGCAAGTAGTGCTAATGCTGCCTTAAGCCGTTATGCGTACTCTGAGGGAGTATTAGGCATGTTTAAAGGCGAATTAGTGTTAGGTTACCAAGAAGATGAAGTTAATGTTCTTTTAAGAAATGGTGCTTTTGAAAACGGTGGTGTATCTGAATGGACTGCTAGCAATGTAACAACAGCTGTAGAAACGACTACGGTGCGTAGTGGCAGTTATAGTTTAAAAGCTACAGTTACAGCAAACAGTGGCACAGTTAGCCAAGCTTATGGTGGAACTGTAAGCGTCCTTAGAAGCAGAGAAGTAACATTTGTTGCTTTTGTTAGGCGTGAAAGTGGTTCAGGTACTATTACGGCTAAGATTACTGATAGTGCTGGAACAACAACTGGAACTGCATCTACATCAGCAGCAGGCAGTGACTGGGAAGTTGTTTATGCTACAAGAACTATAGATTCAGGAGCAACTAGCCTTACATTTACTTTAACAGCTAGCACAGACGAAGACGTATTTTACATAGATGATATAAGTGTTAGTCCTACTGGTGGTGTTGATTGGACAACTCCACAAGAATTTAACGGAAATGTTTATGCAGCTTGCGGTAGAGTTATATATAAATGGGACGACAGCAATGAAGTTTTTAACGCTGTTTACGCAGATTCAACTTACAATGTTACTGACATGATTAGTTTTAATGGTGCATTATATGCAGGTTTTGGGACTAATCAAGTATATTTAAGAAGCACAGACGGCTCTACTTGGGCTGCACCATCAACTAACACTGGTAACGGAAGATTTGCTGAGTTCTTTGAAAGAGCAAGAAATGCTAGTGGTAATTACGCTTTGTTTAAGAATAGAGCTAACAACGTATCTATATCAACTGATCCAAGCGATACAGCTAACTGGGGTACAGAAATATCTGTTGGTGATAGCGACAGGTCTATTACATCTTTAGTGTCAGCTAATGACATATTGTATGTAGGTAGAGAAGACGGATTGTTTTCTTACGACAGAGCTACTCAAAAATTTAGAGATTTGCAACCTGAAGCTAACTTTTTTCCGGACAGCAATAACTTTAAAGCATCAACTGGGAGAGCAGGACAACTGTTTGCATCAGGCGGTGATCAATCATTCTGGCAAATAGGCGATGGTTTTTTTGATGGTGCTAAAAGCTGGACAGACTTATCTTATTTATTTAAAGCAGCAGGTATTAGAGGGTTTGGTGGTAGAGTGTCAGCCGTAGCACAAGACAGAAACAATCTGTTTGTTGCATTAGCTGATGATTTAGAAGGCGACACAGGGTTTCCGTACACATTTCCTTTTCAGTTTGCAGGTTCAGGTAAATCACAAGCTGTAAAACTTATTGGTGTACGAACACAACGTGAGTCGCCATCAGATAGTCCCGAGCAAGTAGCTCACACAATGACTAGCTTTAGTGTGTCTGAGATAACAGCTATGGGTAAATTCAAAGGAAATGAAGCCGTAAGAACTAGCATGTTTGTCATGGGAAACAAAGTAGAAGATGATTTAGCTGCTATTAGTAACGACACTGTTGTAAAAGCTTACAGGCTTAGAATGCCTATTAGAAACGAAAACCCTGCGCTTAACTCTTTGTCAGAACATAAGTTAACAGGTAACTTTTACACTTCATATGTAAACTTTAATTTCCCTGACGTAGATAAGTCAGCTATTAAAATCACAGTTACAGGTAGAAATTTAGACTCTAATAAAAAAGCTACAGTTTATTACAAGACTGACGATGCTACAGATGATGACACTACAGGTTGGACATTATTTGGTAGCAGTGGTGAATGCACATCAAGCAGCACAACTTTAACATCAAGCATACAACTTAACTTTAAACGTATTAGATTTAAGATTGTAATGTCTACTAATGATTCATCATCATCTCCTGTAATTACTGGTTTTGTATTTCATTCGGCCTGGAATCCTGTTGAGTACAGAAGGTGGAGTGTGCAGGCAAAATTAAGCGACAAACGTAGCTTAGCTATGCGAAGAGTTAGGAACAAAACACTACGAACAGCTGACCTTAATAATTTAGAAACCTTGAGAAAAGAACCATTTATACTTTATACTGACCTTGATGGCTCAAGTCATTACGTTAGTATGCGATATAGGGATGAGTTAATCAAATCCCGTGTACAATCAACAAGAAATGTACAACTTGACCAAACTAGGAGATTGATCTTAGAGCTTACGGAGGTGAAGACCACATAATGGCAAACGAATTTAAACATAAAACAGTAGGCACTCAGATGACCCAGAGTGAATACGAAGCTGTTGGGGGACACGTACTGGACTCCCAGGCAGCAGGTGATCTTGTATACGCAAGTTCAACAACACAGTTATCAAGACTAGGTATAGGCACAGCAGGTAAAGTTCTAGCAGTAAACTCTGGTGCTACAGCTCCAGAATGGACAGCAGATATATTTGCTACTGATTTAAGAGTAGGTGAAGACTCACAAACTGCTATAGACTTTGGTACTGCTAATGAAATTGATTTTAAAGTAGACAACGCAAATAGATTAACATTAACTGCTAGTGCATTATATCCTGCAACTAACAACCAAATAGATTTGGGTACAAGTTCACTTGAATTTAAAGATGCTTATTTTGATGGTACAGTAACAGCAGATGCTTTTGCAGGCCCTCTTACAGGTAACGCAGATACAGCAACAGCTTTGGCTACAGGAAGAACTATCGGTATGACAGGTGATGTCGTATGGACATCTGCATCATTTACAGGTGCAGGCAATGTAACTGGCTCTGCAACAATACAGGCAGATGCAGTTGAATCAGGAATGTTAAACGACAATATTATTTCAGGTCAAACTGAAATATCATCAGGGTTAGCAGATGCAGACGAACTATTATATTCAGATGGTGGAGTCCTTAAAAGAGTAGGACTAGACACTTTGTCAACCAAGATTTTAACTGGTAATGCTGCATCAGCAACAATACTTGCAACAGCTAGAGCAATTAATGGTGTTGACTTTGATGGTTCAGCAGCAATAACTGTAACAGCAGCAGGTTCTACTCTTAGTGACACAGTTCCAGTAAGTAAAGGTGGTACAAACGCAACATCTTTAGCAGATAAAGCTGTACTAATTACACAAGATTCTGGTACAGACACAGTTTCAGCAGCAGCAATGTCTACCAACGGACAGTTACTTATTGGTGGTACAAGTGGGCCAGCAGTATCAACACTAACAGAAGGTAGCAACATAACAATAACAAATGCCGATGGAACAATAACAATAGCAGCATCAAGCACCGACACAGTAGATATGGGTGATGGGTTTGTAATAGAAGATGGTGATGGAACAGAAGTAACAATTACTGAAAACAAAGAAATTAAATTTGTTGAAGGTGCTGGTATTGATATTGATTGGACTGATACAGATAATGGAACTGATGCTGATCCATACGACCTTACGTTTACAGTAGACCACGATGCGGCAAGTAACTTTGTTGCGGCAGAACATTACGACTGGTCTAGCGATATTAGTGGTACAGCTACAATACACGCAAATAACGTAACTGATTTGCACGGAGCAGGTGTTAGTGGTTCAAACAACCAATTGCTTACAGATGATGGGGATGGAACTGTTACATCTGAATCTAACCTTACGTTTGATGGCAGTACATTAACAGTAACAGGAGATTTAACTCCTTCAGGCACAGTAACTATTGCAGATGGTAAAGATGTGCATTTAGATAGCACACAAACAGATAATAATTATTCTGGTATTACAGCGACATTTAGTAATGCTACAGGCTCTACAATAGCCAAAGGTAAAGCAGTATATATATCAGGTGATAATCAAATAGCATTAGCAAGAGCAAATGCAGACAGCACGATGCCAGCAATAGGTATAACTATTGCAGATATAGCAAATAGTGGCACAGGTAAAGTATTGCTAAGTGGATTTATACACGATGCAGATATACTTGACTGCACAATAGGTGGAGAAATGTATGTATCAGAAGATACAGCAGGTGCTTTAACAAAGACATTGCCAGCATCATCAGGTGATAGAGTGCAAGTAGTCGGTGTAGGATTACACGCAGACAAAATGTTTTTCAACCCTAGTTATGACATTGTAGAGAGAGCTTAATGGGTAACGACATAAACGAATTAAATGGAGTTGGTTTTGCTGACATAGCAAAAGTAAATGGTGTTGCAGGT